>JACLAD010002571.1_pt1 | contig 86112 bp, 77 predicted proteins | sample 8027901 | NCBI WGS metagenome assembly JACLAD01 (sample SAMN15725071, study PRJNA655200) | protist metagenome | isolation source: fluorescence activated cell sorting (FACS) single amplified genomes of... | place: Spain: Blaines Bay Microbial Observatory, Mediterranean Sea | collected 2016-07-05 | reverse complement strand
AATGGCACCTATATACTTTATTTTTTTGTCGTACTGAAATGAAAATACAAGCCTGGAGCAGTATTGGACTATGGCTCCTACTATAAAAGCTATAACCACTGCCATGAGAATTCCCACTACGATCTCAGTCGCTTTTTCAGTATTTATATAATTATACAACAAGGAAAGGTCTCCTGTCTCTCCATATATCTTAATAACCGCCATACTTACTGCAGCGCCCAAAAGTTCAAAAACAATGGAAACTGTTGTAGAAGTGGGAAGACCCATGGAATTAAAAAAATCAAGAAGAAGCACATCGGTGATCATCACGGCCATAAAAATGATCATGATTTCTTCAAAATAAAATTCGCCAGGAACAAAAATACCTTTACGTGCAACTTCCATTAACCCGCTGGAAAAAACAGCACCCACTCCTACTCCAATACTCGCAACAATTAAAATGTTGCGCATTGAAATAGCTTTTGAACCAATTGCCGAATTAAGAAAATTAATGGCGTCGTTACTTACACCAACCACCAAATCTGTTACAGCGAGGGCAAATAATGCGACGAGCATTACTATATAAGCATCTTCCATTCGGGATTTAAACTTTAGGTTTTTTTACAAAATACAGTATTTTTTCCTATTGCATGAAGTGCCAATGTTATAATAATATTAAGAGCTAGTTTAACAAAGCTTTTTCGTTCAACAAACATGCTTTTTGTAACTTAATAATCAGACACTTAAAAATTTTACTAATCAAAAATTTAAATTATTATGGCAGTATTAAAAGTTATTGAAGTGATGTCTAATTCAGACAAAAGTTGGGAGGATGCCATCAGGAAATCGGTAAAGACAGCAGCAAAATCTGTGGACAATATCCGCTCTGTTTATGTAAAGGAACAAACAGCAAATGTAGAAGGTGAAGAAATCACCGATTTTAGAGTGAATGTAAAGATCACTTTTGAAGTTAAAAGCTAGGAATTTAGTTATAAGTCAATTGAAAATGCTTCCCTCTATGGAAGCATTTTTTTATTTTTTCTTCCTCCTTCAACAGCTACTAACACGTAATTTTAACGCGATATTAACAGAAATCCAATGCTCGAACTTACAACTTTGCAGCAAAACTAAAGAATGGACAAAATAGAAGATTTTCAGGAATGGTCTGCAGAGTATATTGAAAGATTTATTTCTTATTTGCCAACCCTCGTTGGAGCAATCGTTTTTCTCATCTTTGGCTGGTGGGCCATCAGGTTAGTTCTGGGCTCTTTAAAGCGGCTTTTCGCCAAAAGAGAGTATGATCCTGCACTTCAGAATTTTCTTCTAACTATTCTTGAATGGGGATTAAAAATTCTTCTCATCATCACCGTCATTGGTCAATTAGGTATAACTACCACCTCCTTTGTAGCCATGATAGGTGCAGCCGGGCTCGCAATAGGACTTGCCTTACAGGGCTCTCTCGCTAATTTCGCAGGAGGGGTGTTAATTATTCTTCTAAAACCTTTCAAAATTGGAGACTGGATCGAAGTTCAGGGAATTTCTGGAAGTGTAAAAGAAGTCTCTCTTTTTTATACAAAGCTGGACACCTTTGGCAACCAGTTAGCCATCATTCCAAACGGGGAGCTTTCTAATGACAACATTGTAAACTATTCGGGCAACCCTACACGTAGAGATACCATTACTATAGGAGTTTCCTACGACAGTAATATTAAAAAGGCAAAGGAAGTACTTCTTGAACTTCTAAATGAACAGGAAGGTATCTTAAAAGAGCCTGCACCGGCAGTTGTCGTTACTGAACTAGCAGATAGTTCGGTGAATTTTTCAGTTCGCTTCTGGGCGCCGAATGAAGTTTTCTGGGACTGCCACTGGTACACGATTGAAGAGGCCAAAACAAGGTTGGAAGCAGCAGGAATTACCATTCCGTTTCCTCAAAGAGATATTCATTTCTTTGATCACAGTAAGGGTCAGGCTACTGTCAACCCACAGGACTTGAATAAATAAATGATCAAAAAAGCCGCATTTCTGCGGCTTTTTTAATGTTCAGCTTTTCCGGTGTTCATTATCCGGCCATAAAATCTTTTAAGTAATAGGGTTCAAAATAAGCGACATCCTCAAAATCTTTACTTTGAAATTTTTCTTCTGCCAAAGCTGTCATTTGTGCTGCTGAAGGCATTTTACCTTCCATAAAATGTGCATTTTTGTGGCTGCAGATTTCTTTAAATTTCTCAACTCCGCTGCCAATAAATGTTACGCTGCCATTTTTAAGATTTTCCTGAAAGGAAGCTGTATCCAGAATCTGAGAACGTGTCTCAAAAATCGGCTTTTTGGAACCTGTAAATCCTGCGGTATAAACTTCCATTCTACGAGCATCTAACATGGGAATAATGAAATCGCTCTCATTATCTTTTACCTGGTGCGCAAGAGATTCTAAAGTAGGCACAGAAATTAAAGGTAAGTTCAGCGAAAAACACAAGCCCTTGGCTGCAGATACCCCAATTCTAAGGCCGGTATATGAACCAGGGCCTTTACTAACGGCTATAGCGTCAAGATTCCCGGCAGAAAGGGCATTTTCCTTAAGGATTTCCTCAATAAATAAGTGCAAACGCTCGGCATGAGAATAACTATTGCTGTTATCCTCCTTAAGAGCCAGCAATTTACCATCCTGTCCTAAAGCTACAGAGCAGTTTGTAGTTGCTGTTTCAATACAAAGTATGAGTGCCACTTCCTAAAATTTAATTTCGGGTAGATGCCATTAGTTCATTGGTTTCAGTTACCTCAATCTTATCTCCGGCTTTCAATGTCTTTGTGACCGTAGAATAAGGACCGGTGATAACCATTTCTCCCTCTTCAAGTCCGCTGGTGATCTCAATATTCTGATCATCCTGAATACCGGTTTCAACATATTTAAGTTCTGCTTCTTCACCTTGCTTTACAAACACCGCTTCCAGTCTTTCTGCTGATTCAGAAGCCGCGGAAGAAGTGTCATTTTTAATGACTATGGCACTAATAGGAACTCCTACTACATTATCTTTTCTATTGGTAATAATATCTACAGTGGCTGTCATTCCCGGTCTAAAAGGGGAATAATTCTCTGCTTTTCCTTCGGTAAGATGACTATAGGATTCCTCAAGGATTCTTACTTTCACTTTAAAATTCGTCACTTGATCTGCAGTTAAAGCAGAATTGGCCGAATTTGAAATTTCTGTAACCAGGCCTTTAAATTCCTGCCCCAGGTAAGCATCTACCTCAACAATTGTTGAGTCTCCAATGGATACTTTTACAATGTCATTCTCATTTACATCTACCTCTACTTCCATTTCTGAAAGATCTGCAACCCGAAGAATTTCGGTTCCTGCCATTTGCTGGGTTCCCACAACCCTTTCTCCCAATTCTGCAGAAAGAGAAGAAATAGTACCTGTCATAGGCGCATAGATATTGGTTCGCCCCAGGTTTTCCCGTGCTTCGTTCACACTGGCAGCAGCACTTTGTACATTGTAGTAAGCCGACTGTTGATTTGCCTGTGCAACTTCATAGGCAGAAACGATACGATCCCATTCAGCTTTTGAAATAATTCCTTTTTCAAACAACTGCTGATTTCTTTCGTAATTTGATTTTGCTTCTTTAAGACTTGCTTCGGCCTGTGATAATCCGGCGCGAACATTTTGAAGTCCGGCCTGTGAACGTGCTAGGTTAGACTCATAAATATCAGGATTTACACGAACCAGTAAATCCCCTCTTTGTACCTGTTGTCCTTCTTTTACCGGAAGCTCAATAATCTCCCCGGAAACTTCAGAAGAAAGCATTACTTCCACCTCAGGCTGAATTTTACCGGTTGCAGAAACGGTTTCAATAATGTCGATAAGGGCGATCTCAGTTACTTCAACTTCTTTATAATTGCCTGTTTTCCCGAACCAGCCGGCTTTTTTACCAGCTACCAGGAGAATAATAACAACTACAGCAATACCTATAATAATATATATGGTCTTTTTATTCATGGTCTAAAATTTAAGTTCGGCGACGGGTACACCGAAATACAGTTCCAAAACTTTTAATTTAAATATATAATCGAATTTTGCTCTAATTACCTCGCTTCTTGCATTGGCCAGGTTGAAAGTCGCCTGGCTAAAATCGAAGGCATTGGTAAGGCCCACATTATATCTTTCGGTAGCATAATCATAAGCCAGCTCCTGAGCCTCCTGCGCAACAAGTGCTGCTTCATAGGCTTTTAAAGCTCCTTCGGCATCAACGTAAGCCTGGTAAACATTTGCCTCAAGATCAAGTTTCGTTTGCTCAAGACGGTACTCTGCCATTTCTACTGCTATCTCATTTCGTTTGACATTGCTTCTTGTGGCAAAACCATTTAAAAAAGGAATATTGAGCTGAATTCCATAACTTATCCCGTCATTCAATTGCAGCTGTTCGAAAAATGGCAGCGGATTTCCTATTTCTGTAATATTATTTGGCGCAACTACAATTTCTTCGGTACCTTCAACAAAACCTATCTGCCTGTACGGTTCATCAGGATCAAGTCCTCCGGATCTCAGCCTTCCTGCACCAGATTCCCTGGTGTTATAGTTGAAGAATGCACCTAAAGTGGGATAATAAGCACCACGGGCAATTTCCACATCTTTTTCGGCAATATCCAGGTCCTGCTCTGCCACTTTCACCTCATATCTTTCGTCTTCTGCACGATCAATGATTTGCTCTACAGAATTTAGAAGTATTTCGTTTCCAATAACATCATAGTCACGTTCTACGACGTCAAAATTTTCGTAATCCTCGATAAGAAGTGTTTGTGCAAGTGCAATGAGAGAAATTCGCACCGCATTTTGAGCTACAATGATACTTTGTTCTTCGTTTGCAGCAGTGGCTCTTAACTCCAAAAGATCTCCTTCGGGAAGCGATCCCGCTTCAACAAGATCTTCAGTTCTTTCCAACTGCTCCAGGGTTACCTCATGTTGTGCCAGCAACAATTTGACTGTTTCTTTATTAAAAAGCACCTCAAGGTAAGAGTTGGCTACAAACAGTGCAATATCATCTTTCATCAATTCAAGTGAATATTGACTTGCCAGGCGGGACATCTTTGCCCTTTGATACTGCTTAAAATTTCGTAGACCATCAAAAAGCGTCATACTTGCGGTAATCCCTGCAGAAAAGTTTCTGGTAGTTTGGGTTTGTAGAACCCCTGTGGTAATGTTTGTAGTTAATCCTGTATTCCAGGAATTAGATGCTGAAGCATTTATATTAGGAAGGAAATTACCTATTGCATCAAGTTTATCAACTTCTGCCAGTTCCTTTTCCAGTTCAGATTGTCTTATGGAAATGTTGTGCTCAAGGGCATATTCTATACATTCCCTGAGGGTCCATTCTTTATCTTGTGCATTTAAGACAATTCCAAAGGAAAAGAAAAATGCTGACAATATAATTTTTTTCATAATAGTGGTTGTGAAAGATATGTCTAACAAAGGTTAATGTTGTTACAGATTAATTTTAGAACTAGTTCGAAAGTGCAACTGCAGGCTTGATCTGGTTCCATACTTTTATTTTATCTTCTTTAGAAATGCCATTTTTAACCTCTACATAAATTCCATCACTTATTCCTAATTCAATATCTCTACGTTCAAAATTTTGATCGCCATTTTCAATCTCCACATAAGGCTGCTGGGTTTTGGGATCAAACTGCACCAGTGCCTCACTAATCGCCAGCACTTCGTCTGCCCTTGCCAGGATTATAGAAGCGTTGGCACTAAGCCCTGCTCTAATGAAGGTAGTATCGGCTTTATCAAGTGTTCCTTTGATCTCAAATTGAATGGCGCCGTTTTCATCAACCCCTTTTGGAGCAATGTAATCCAGAACCGCATTAAAAGTTTTGTTCTCAATAGCTCCAACGGTCACTTCCAGCGGAAGGTTCTCTTTGATCTTTCCTACCTCGCTTTCATCTACTTTCCCTTCGAAAATCATTTCATTCACGTCTGCCAGCGTAGCTAAGGTGGTACCGTCATTAAAGTTATTACTTTCAATCACCTGATTTCCTTCTTTTACTGGCACGTCAAGCACCATTCCCTCTACAGTTGACCTAATAAGTGTGTTGGCTGCACTTCCAATGCCACTTGTTGTACCGGTTTGCACAATCTCGAAGTTCTGCTCTGCCGAGCGGTGATTTTGCTGTGCTCTTCTAAAAGCAGCTTCCGCATTGTCATAGTCATTTGCCGAAATCACACCTTTTTCATACAAAGACTTTTGTCTTTCAAAATTCTTCTGTTCGTTATCAAGGTTGATCTTGGCAGTAAGTACTGCATCTTTAGCACTTTGAAGAGAAGAAACATTAGGAATTACCCTGATTTTTGCAATTAAATCCCCTGCTTTCACCCTGTTTCCTGCTTCAATATAGATTTCATCTATAATTCCTGAAATATTGGGTTTGATAAGAACTTCCTCCTTTGGAACAATGTTTCCTGTGGCCACCGTCTTCTTGACGATGGTATGCACCGCAGCCTGTTCGGTTTCATATACTGTAGGATCCTCCTGATTTTTCTGATACAGGTAATAAAGCGCCCCTACAAAGGAAACTGCTATTAACACTAGCACAATAATGGTTACAGCTTTTTTCATTTCTTGATGGTATTAATTTTTCGTTTTTTGATTTCTTAATTATTCTGTTCTAAGGGCATCTACAGGTTTGATCTTAATGGCATTTTGCGCCGGAATTAATCCTGCCAGCAATCCTGAAAACACTAATATTCCCAGAGCGGTAAGCACCACCCCAAGATCAACACTTGGATTAGCAAACATCATTTCTGAAGTGTCCATACCGCTCATTGCATAATTGATAAGGTAGATAACTCCGGTGGCCAGAACGATGCCCGCCATTCCCGAAATAATTGTAAGGAAAATAGATTCCATTAGGATCTGTCCCCTAATTGACCAGGGACTCGCGCCAAGGGCTCTTCTCACACCAATTTCATTAGTCCTTTCCTTTACCACAATAAGCATGATATTACTAATTCCAATAATACCGGAAAGCAATACCAATACCCCTACAAAATATGCAACCGCCTTCAATGCTATAAAAAGGCCGTTTACTTTGTTAAACTCTTCATAAAGATCAAAATTTCCGACTGCCCGGTCATCTTCAGGATGAATCGAGTGCCGGGATTTCATTAAATCGAGAATTTTTCCCTTAAGGCTGGTAATTGAAGAGCCGTCTTGTGCAGTAATTGCCATCCAGCCCACGTTATTCCCGCGGTTGAAAGCCTGGGAAAAAGAGGTAAAGGGTACATATATTTCCTTTTGAGCTTCCTCTGCGTTTCCACCATTGTTACCCACTTTTTTATAGGTACCAATTACCATGAAATTGACCCCATTGATCTTGATATAGGTTCCAAGAACTTCTTCCCCTTTATCATACATGGTGCTGCGAACACCCTCACCAATGACTGCTACCTTCCTCTTTTCCTTAATGTCTGAATAATTAACAAACCTCCCAGAAGTAATATCCATAGGTTCCTGTTGAATAATTTCAGGATAATCTCCGTAGACATTAAATGCACCGGTGTACAATCCTCTTACCACGTTATTTGTCCCTCCAAAACCACCTAACTGGTTGCGGGGAGAAACGAAGCGCAAATTAGGAACAGTTTCTTTAATCGCCGTAACATCATCTGTTTTAAAACTATAGCGCCTTCCTTTAGGTAAACCTTTATAAGGTTTTGAGGCGGTTTGGCTCCACATAAACATGGTATTTGTTGCAATCCCTCCAAATCCCTGTTTCACACCATTTTCAAGGCCTTTTCCTGCAGCAAGCAGAATAACGAGAATGAAGATACCCCAAAGCACACCAAAAGCAGTGAGCAGCGTCCTGAACCAGTTTGAGCTCAGCGCTTCGATTATTTCACTCCATTTATCTCTACTAAACATATTATTCGTCTCTAAGTGCTACAATAGGTTTAATACGGGCCGCTCTCCAGGCAGGAAAAAAGCCTGCAAGCGCACCTGCTATGATGAGAATAAAAACAGTAGTGACCGCTACCCTAAAATCTATTGAAGGATTAGCGATGTATTGCGTTTCAATAAGCGGACCTACAAATTCCAACAAGGCAAGGCTAAAAATAAGTCCGGCAAAACCGGCAATTGCTGTTACAAAAATTGATTCATGCAATACCATTCCCACAATGGAAAGAGGTTCTGCCCCCAGGGCTTTTCGAACCCCAATTTCACGGGTACGCTCCTTCACAATGATCAACATGATATTACTTACTCCCACGATCCCCGCGATGATCGTGCAAATACCTACTCCCCAGAAAAAGAATTTGATCATATCCATCAAATCATAGAACCTTTTGGCATTTTCAAGGGAGTTGTTCACCGTAACAGCACTATTATCATCAGGTGCAATCGTGTGACGCTCCTTTAAATATTGCTCAAGTTCTGCGGAAAACTTCTCAGAAGCAGCAAGCGCCGCCTCAAAATTATCCTCTTTTTGAAGGGTAAAAGCGAGGTTTCCTATATTATTGGCACCACTAAAAACACGTTGTGCGGTAGAAAGCGGAAGATACACACGCGTCTCTTCTCTTTCCCCTCCCGGATCTGTAAAAACCCCAACAACTTTAAAGTTAATATCTGAGATCTGTAAATACTTTCCTATAGGATCATTATCTTTAAAAAGGTCTGTTTTCACCTTATTTCCTATAACCACCACCTTTTCAAAATTCTCCTGATCTTTATAATTGATAAACCTTCCCGCCACCATATTGCTATTCTCCAGGAACTGGTAATCTGGAAGCACTCCTTCTACACGATAAGAACCCGTTTCTTTTTTATAAGTAACTATACCATTCCAAATTCTGAATACGGAGGATTTGAACTCCAGTTCATCCTGGTGTTTCTCTGTAGCAAAGTTATAATCTTCGTTTTTCATTTGGATTCTTCGGCCGGGATTAAGCCCCTTATATTCTTTGGAAGTAACTCCAGTCCATACATAAAGAATATTTGCGGCATCACCTTCAAATTCCGCAGAAATGCCATTTTTCATGCCTTCTCCAATCCCCAAGAGTACAACCAGAATAAAAATACCGGACGCTACTGAAAGGCCAGTAAGAAAAGTGCGTAACTTGTTCTTACCAATGGTGTCAAAAATTTCCTGCCAACGTTCAAGATCAAACATTTTCCAGCGCTCTTACCTGATTAACTTTAGAATCATCTATAATTAAACCATCCTTAAGGTTCACGATACGTTTGGTCATCTGGGCGATGTCATGCTCGTGTGTTACCACCAAAATGGTCCGTCCTTCATCATTTATCCCCTGGATAAGATCCATTACTTCATAAGAAGTTTTGGTGTCCAGTGCACCTGTAGGCTCATCGGCCAAAAGGACTTTTGGATCACTGGCCAGTGCTCTTGCAATGGCTACTCGTTGTTTTTGCCCACCCGAAAGTTCATTCGGCAAATGCCCTGCCCAATCTGCAAGTCCTACCTTTTCAAGGTAGTTCATGGCCTTATCAATGCGCTCACTACGTTTAGCTCCCTGGTAGTAAAGTGGCAAAGCCACGTTATCTAAAGCACTTTTATAGGAAATAAGGTTAAACGACTGAAAGATAAAGCCGAGAAACTTGTTCCTATATCGCGCCGCTATTGTTTCATTCAGGTTTTTGATGGGCACCCCGTCAAGGATATAAGAGCCTTCATCGGCTTCATCCAGCATTCCTAAAATGTTAAGCAAAGTAGACTTTCCCGATCCTGAAGAACCCATAATGGACACAAGCTCTCCCTCGGCCACACTAAAATTGATGCCTTTTAATACATGGAGCGAATTGGCCCCCATCTTATAAGATTTATGCAAGTCTTTGATTTCTATCATAGTGTGAAGGTATGAAAGTTTCTCAGCCCAACTGCGGGCGTACCCATAAGACTAGGAAATCAAATAAATGTTACACCAAAAAGCAGGTAATTTCAAATTATGCTGTAATCCCGGGAGAAAGTACAGGACTGGAGAGAGAAACAAAATCTATTTTTTTATCAAAAACAAGCTTTACGAGCCTCTTTTAAGAACTTTGCGGGGCCTTATCTTTTTTCTGAAAAGATCGCCACACAAAATAAGCTACACCACCCATCAATAAATACGGAAAGACCATAAGGTACATGATACCGTCATTTATTCCTTTTGCTGCGGTCTGAGAGGTTTCAGTCTGCAAGACAGCACGACACATAGAGCATTGCGCTTCCGAAGCTAGCGGAAGCAGCAAAACCAGCAACAACAAAAAGACATTTTTCTTCTTCATCATTTTCAACATTTTTAAGCGCCTTCTAATCTTCAGAAAACAGCCGCAAAATCCCCTTTTTGAAGCCTAATAGTAAGGCGCCATGAAAATATACACCAAAACACCCGTAACTGCAACATAAAGCCAGATAGGAAATGTCCAACGGGCAATGGCTGCATGTTTCTTGTTTTCTCCCGTAAGACCACGGTACATAGTAAAGAGCACCAGAGGAACAATTATGGCAGATAGCGCAATATGAGAGATCAAGATAAAGAAATATAACGGCCTCACCAATCCTTCCCCACCAAATGGTACAGGATCATTGCTGATTTTTGAAATCACGTAACTCACCAGGAAAATAGACGATAAAACAAAAGCCCCAATCATTGCGTTTCGGTGCCATTTATAAGATTTCACCCTCATAAAGAAATATCCTGAAAGTAGCAAGAGTGCCGTGGCAAAATTAAGTACCGCATGAAAAAATGGAAAGGTTCCCACTTGAGCCCCCATGAAATTATAGCGTTGAGGCAGGTACATAAGCACCAGCACAAGAAGTGGCACCACCACAGATAGGGTGATAATTGTAGGGACCATGACTTTGTCTGTCGTTTTAATTCTCATCTTATATCAATTTTTTTACATCTTCTATCAAGATGTCGGTTTGCGGTTCTTCTTCACCAGGCTCAACAACCGTTCCCTGTTCAATAGAGCCCCTGTAATATATAATAGGATTTCCAAATTTATCTAACCTGGACCTTACATAACCTTCCTGGTCAATCAATGCGAAATAACCGGAATGTGCAAAACCACCGGCTGCATCAGGATCCTCCCCTGCATAAATATTAAAGCCGGAATTTGCCAAATCATAAATCCCCTCTCTGTCTCCCGTAAGCAGATGCCAGTTAGGATGATCAATACCATGTACTTCGGCATATCTTGAAAGAACCTGCGGCGTGTCATGTTCAGGATCTATAGTAAAAGAAGCAATCCCAAAATCATCTTCACCTTTAAATTCATTTTGAACCTGCACCAGGTTTTCATTCATTATAGGACAAATGGTGGGACAGGTCGTGAAGAAAAATTCAGCTATATAAACTTTTCCTTCGTAGTCTTTATTCGTAATGGTATCCCCTTCCTGATTTATAAATTCAAACGGAGGGATTTTCTTCTTTTTACCGTTTACCTCTATATAAGCCAGTGTCTGAGCAGAATTTCCTGTCTTTACTTTTTCTTCCGCTGAATCTGATCTGCTTGAGGAAACCACCTCCCCTTCACTCACACGATCTATGATCCTTGGAATAAAAATAATTCCGAAGATCAAAATAATAAGTGAAATACCTATGTATGAGTAATTTTTCATTCTCAATTAATTATTGTATTTCTTCAATGCTAATCGATATTCTGCAAGAATCACTTTCACGTCATCCTCCATTTTATTATTAAGCTCGGCTACAGAACCGGTATCATACCCATAAAGCCTTCCTTTATCCTCATCATCACTCCTTCCTCTAAGATCTCCATTCTTATCTATAATGAAAACATGAGGAGTTGATAGATCGTTTTGAAGTTCCATACTGGTATTCAAACTAGAAAAAAGGGATTTTATTTCTTCAGGTTCACCCAGGACAAATTTCCATTTACTAATATCTGCGACCTCTCCAATTTCTTTTTTCACTTCCTGCAGCTCTTCTGAAGCCTCTTCAGGAGCTACGACCACTAATTGAAAATCCTGAAATTCGTAATAGGTGTTGTAAATTTTTTCTGCAAGATTGAATGCATTTCCAACATATTGGGAAGGCTCGTTTCCATAAAATCCAAGAATCGTAATGTTTTCCTGAAAATCAAGTTCTTCGCCTTCCAGTGTTCTGAAACCCTTAAGATCCCCGACATTCTCTTCAAGAACGGGAAGTTTCGCAAAGTTATTCACCCCCGAAGCAAAGAAAAGATAAGCTACAATTGGCAGGGCAAACAGAACGATAATAACAAAAAACTTCTTCATAAACTGAAGGTGAATTTAAGACGGCACAAAAATAAAAAAAGGCGGTTTTAAAACCGCCTTTTTCAAGTTATATTTTCTGTTTTAGAAATCCCAGGCTACGTGCCCCCGGTTCAAAACCTCGTAAACATAGTCTCCTTCAGTAAGAAGGATAAAAACGAGATATATGATTAAAAAAATCGCCGTCCAGACTACTGCCCTCCTCAAACCTTTTGTTTCTCCCTCCATATGCATGAAAGCCCAGGTAATAAGATAAGCCTTATAAATAGTGAGAACAATAAAGATCCAGTTTATAAGCTTAAGACTTATAAAATAGGTATGCATCAAAAAATCTGGTTTGATGATCCCAAGTATAACTTCTACTAAGGTAACTACCGAAAGAATGATAAATACAGACCAGATTCTTTTAGCATTCGATTCGTGTGCGTGTGTATGTACTGAATTATTTGCCATTGCTGTTTTTTCTCTTTGTTAAACCAGGTAAAAGAAGGTAAATACAAATACCCAAACCAAATCTACGAAGTGCCAGTATAATCCCACTTTCTCCACCATTTCATAACTTCCCCTTCGCTCGTAAGTTCCTAAAAGCACATTGAAAAAGATGATGATGTTGATCAATATCCCGGTGAAAACGTGAAAACCATGGAAACCGGTAATAAAGAAGAAAAAGTCTCCAAAAAGAGGATTTCCGTATTCATTTTTATGAAGATTTGCACCTTCAATAATTCCAATTCCGTCGCTCTCCAGCTTCGCAATTGAAGCCTGCCTGGTAAGCACAACTTTCTCACCTGTTTCGGTTAATTGCTGTGTTCTCACCAGTAGATCTGGGTGAGCAAGAAAACCTCTCTGCACATCTTCTATGGTAAAACGCGGTAGCGGCGGCTCATCTGTAAACCACAATGCATTATTTCTTAGCTGCTGTACACGCTCCCGTGGCATTGCCTCCACAAATGCATCAAGAGCAACTCGTTCTCCCTCTGTATTAACAAACTGAAGCACATTTCCTCCGCGGGTTTCAACCGCACCGTATGTACCACTAATAAAATTCTTCCACTCCCAGGCCTGTGAACCAAGGAAAATAATACCTCCAATGATGGTCAATAACATGTATAAAGTCACCTTGGACTTTTTCATTTGATGACCGGCATCTACTGCCAAAACCATTGTTACCGATGAAAAGATAAGAATGAAGGTCATTAAAGCTACGTAATACATAGGCGCATCTACACCATGCAAAAACGGAAAGTGATTAAAAACCTCATCTGCAATAGGCCAGGTATCTGCCCATTTGTATCTCGCAAAACCATAAGCCGCTAAAAATCCTGAGAAAGTAAGTGCATCAGAAAGGATGAAAAACCACATCATCAATTTCCCGTAGCTCACTTTTAAAGGCTGATTGCCTCCGCCCCAGGTTTTTCCTTCGGTACCTGTTCTGGTAACAGTAGTTTCCATAGAAAGAATTGAAATTTAAGTATTGGGCAAAAATACGTTTTTTTTTATCTAATAGAAATATAAAAACAAAAACAGGTAGACCCACAGGGCATCAACGAAATGCCAGTATGTCGCACCGAGTTCTAATCCAAGTGTTTGCCCAGAATGATAACGTTGTTTAAAATGGTTATAAATTAAAACCAAGAGCACTATGATACCGCCCGCCAAATGAGCAAGATGCGCCAAAACCACTACATAAACAAAAGAGGTTGTGATAGTGCTTTCACTGCCGGTAAAATAATATCCCGCAGAAATGATCTCGCCAAAACTTTTAAACTGAAGAAAAACAAAAATTCCCGCCAATGCCAGGGTTGCTACCAGAAAGATGCCTCCATTCTTAAGCCGGTCCCTGGAGATATTCCTTTTGGCCATCCAAAGCGTCACACTGCTCAGGATCATTGCCAGGGTACTGTAGTAAAAAGATTGAGGAAGTTCAAAATTAGAGATCCAGTCTGGCCTGCTTGTACTTACCACATAAGCACTGGTAAGGCCGGCAAACATCATCACCATACTAACAATACCAAACCACAGCATCATTTTCTTAGCCCGCCCCTTCTTACGTTGTTCGGTTCCGTAGGTTAAATCCATACACGAATAAATTTATCTAGTACATATATTATTTGAAGCAGCGTAATGTAAGTAACGCTTGCAAACATTAATTGCTTTGCAACCTTTGTCTCTCTCGTGCGATAAAGCTTCACGGCATATCTAAGCATAAACAGCCCCAGGATCAAGACCAGCACTCCCGAAAGCGGTGTTAAATAAAGCTTTCCTGTCACTCCAAAAACAGGAATAAGAGAAACAAGAATTGTCCAGATGGTATAGAGCACAATCTGCACTGCAGTTCCCTTGTCTTTTTTTCCGGTTGGCAGCATGAAAAAGCCACCTTTTTTGTAGTCGTCGTACAACCACCAGCCCAATGCCCAAAAATGTGGAAACTGCCAGAAAAACTGTATCATGAACAAGGTTCCCGGCTCAATACTAAAATCTCCTGTAGCGGCTACCCATCCTAACATAAAGGGTATTGCACCCGGAAAAGCTCCCACAAAAACCGACAGCGGAGTTTTGGTCTTTAACGGCGTATAAACGCTCACATACAGGAAAATGCTTATCGCCCCGAACATGGAAGTTACGGGATTAATAAGATAAAGAATGACCAGCCCAAGCACCGTCAAAACACTGGCGACAAAAAAGGCAAAATTCACCGACATTCTTCCCGCAGGAACAGGCCGGTTAGCTGTTCTATCCATAAGTACATCAAGATCTTTCTCAATGATCTGGTTATAGGCATTGGAAGCACCTACAAGACAGTAACCACCAATTCCAAGCATGATCACCGTAATGAAATCCAGGGTTTCAGCGCCTAAAAAGTAACCCGCGACAGAAGAAAATACAACACTCACCGCAAGGCGAACTTTAGTTAATTCCTTTAAATCTGAGATTATGGAAATTGAAGAAGTATGTACCTGTGTCTTATCCAAAAAAGCACAATTTTTAATTGGCGCAAAGATACTCCTTAATTGTTTTTTCACAAGGGGGCGCCAGTGTTAATTTTTTGGAGAACAGAAAATCGAATAATTGAAAATCAAGTTGTTAAAGATCAATAATCATAGTACCAGTTGAAGATATCTGTCCTTATTCCAAAATTCAGCCAGAAAGTATCATTTTGGAAGACTGTAGATGTGTTTTCTTCAGGGTCAAAACTTCGGAAAATAAAACTTCCGTAGATCTTCAGATTGGTTGCAGGACTAATGATATACCCTGCTTCAGTTTCAGAAAAGAAAGAATAAGCCGTATTTCCCTGCCCTATTTCCACGCCGGTTTCATAAGCTCTCTCATATTCCGAAGTATAAATATCACCGCCGTAAGCCAGGTTATCGGCCCGAGTATTAAAATCAAATCCGCGTTTGCCGTAGATCATTTTCGTATGCCCGTAAAAGCGTTTATACCTGTAACGGGAGATCCCGACAATTTCACGAAAATTGGCACCCCATAAATGCGCCATGGACTGATTATTATGGCCGTAGTTAAGTGTGATGGTGTTATGAGAATAGGTATAAGGCCGCACCTGATTGTACTCCACCTGAAAATAAAGATCTTCCACATTGAACGCGTTGAAAAATTTCATCCCGAACTGAAATCCGAGTTTATTCTTCCAGCTCCCTTCCCCTCCAAAAATATCCCCGGAAGAGAATTCATCAATAAGAAACTGGGTATAGAGATTCAGGTGATCGTTCCATTTGTATTTTCCGCTAAGCCCAATAATGGCATTTCCTGCACGTGCACCGGTGGAAAATTCTATGGCGCGGTAGAAGATTACAGGATTCAGGTAGTTGAGATCAAATCCGCGGTTGTTGTCATCTTCCCACATGACAGATTCAAAAAAGCCGAGATTCAGTCGCTTTGTGACATTGTAACTCAGGTAGTGATTAGCCATATATTTCGTCCTAAAGGAACCTTCACCCGTCACCTCCTGTCTCACATCACGCAAAGACATCCAGGTGTTGGTATATTTAAGCTTCCAAAAGGTGGTATTCAATTTGAAATATGGATAAGGAGTTGCATTATCGCTCAACAGCAAAGAACGGTAACCGTCCCCAATAAAATTCTTGCCATGACCAAACTGAAGGTTGAAAAATTTGCCGGGGCTGTAGGAAAGATATCCTTCGGCTACAGGATAGTCATAAGCGTCTCCCATGAATTCCTTCGCAATTCCTCTTCCGGGGATGGTCGCAGGTTCCCTGTTTTCGGGGCGTATAGATTCAGCAAAGCGATTGTAGTAATCGGCAAATCTCCCCTGGCTTTCATAAAGGACGGTATAAAAGTTAAAATCTTCCCCCAGTCCTCCCTGGAAAATGGCTGCCCGAGTGTTGTTGTAAGTGACATCATGTTCGCCGCCAAAATCCTTCCCCAGCTGCAGGTCAAGGGCAACATCTGCAGTAAACCAGTAATCTTCCCCTTTGAAAGTGATCAAATGCTCATTCCATAACTTTCTACCAAACCAGGAATTGACAGGCTTATTCAGCTTTTCGGTTTCTGCAAGGAAATTATAGTAAGGCTGCACCTCACTAAATAGAAACGGCTTTGAGGAGGTATGAAAATTTGTGCCAATACGGTTCACTTCATCATCAAACCTGTTATACCACTCGTGGGAAAGCGGAATATTCAATTCGCTTTCTACCCGCTCATCTTCATACCCCAAAGATTCAATCTGGTCATATTCCTGCAGAATGCTGTCCTGCTCCTCCTCCACAACAAGAACAGGTTGAGTTTCCTTCATAGATTCCGCGACTACTTCAAAATCCTTTTTCACCGGGATCTCTACCGCCACTCTAAACTGCATTTCCACCGGCCTGCCATTATAGGTAGGCGGTGCAATGGAAGGCAGCTCCTTAAAAACCCTCCTCATTTCGGCATCGATCTGCGGAAGCGGTGCATTTATATAATTTACATTAAAAGCACCTTTTTTGGTAACCTCAAACAGAATTACCACATTCCCGAAAAAATTCTCCTGAACCATCGTTTCAGACAAGTCAAATTCTTCGGAAATACGTTTTTTTAAAGCAGTTTTAAAACAGGATTCTTCCTGCGCAAACGTTACTGCATCACATTCCGGAAAGACCGGAAACCTTTCAGAATCAACCGCGTTGGTCTGGGAAAATCCTGAAAAAAAGGCAAGAAAAATCAGTAACCGGAAATATTTCATCGGGCGCGCGCTACCTATGGTTTTAATCTGGCCGAAAGATACATCTTTTTGAACAAGAGCGTAAATTTCAGCCATAAATTCGGTTTTACCTACTGCAAATCAGTCCTGAAGGAAAAAGTTCCATTTTTTTTGAAAAAGAAAAAAGGCCTTAAAAATGGCCTTTTTGACGATCCTGCCTGAAAAATTTTCAAGACAATGCTCTAGTCCTGCACTTTGAAGATAATAGGAAGAGAATATAAAACTCCTACGGCCTTGCCACCCTGCCGCCCGGGCTGCATTTCGGGAAGAGATCTGGCTACGCGTATCGCTTCCTCTTCCAGCCGTGGATGCGGACCACGGGCACCAACTATTGAAATAGAACCGTTAGGTTCAATTTTGAACTGCACGTAAATCTTGTTAATCCCCGAAAGGCCAAGTTCGCTCCCAATATTTGCATTAAATTCCCGGCTTACAAATTTCGTAACCTTTTGGCTCATACATTCTCTTCGGGCTTCATTACTGCCAAGATGTTCACAGCCGGGATACACCGGTACTTCTTCTACCGCCAGGATAGAATAGCTTTCGATGTCTTCCTCTTTTTCAACCTCAACAATATCATCTACATCAATAATTTCGTCGGGCCGGTTTTCTGTAGTATTAATAACAGTCTCCACCACATCCCTGTCATCCTCAACGATATTCGGCTCCGTCACAATATCCCGTGGTGGCGGCGGGGGCGTAGCTTCCTTCATTACGGTTACCGGCACATCTTCCTCTTCAAAATCCTCCATTTCTAAAATGGAAGCATCAGAAGTTTCATTCCCGTAGGTTTTCCATTCAATTGTCTGCCAGGTTAAGAACAGTACCAGAATGAGTGCAAGTTGAAAGAAAAGAGTACTTTTTTTCGATAGATCTACATTTTTGTTCTTTTTGTATTCCATAATTCCACATATTTAAAGGTTAATGATTCGAAAATTGAACCGGACTTTGGTTAGAAGTCCCGAATGTGGAAGGTTAGTGAAGACTTGACCTCAATTAATGTGCCGAAGCAGCAGAAACCGTTAACAAAAAACTTATTTTAGTGATATTGTTACATATTTTCATATAATTTTCTGAGGAATTCTCCATTTTATAGGAAACATAACTGAAAAAACATCATTTTTAAAACATTAAAGACCGCAGCTTATAACCTGCTGAAACAAAAAAATCCCGCACTTCACATAAGTGCGGGATCTCCATTCTATATAATAATATGATCTTTAATCCTGAACTCTAAAGGTAATTGGGAGAGAGTACAATACCCCAACTGCTTGTCCCCTCTGTTTACCTGGTTGCATTTTTGGGAGCTGGTTTACTACACGCTCCGCTTCCTGCTGTAGTCTCGGGTGCGGTGCACGTGCTCCAAGAACGGTGATATTTCCGTTTTTCTCGATCCTGAATTGTACATAGATCCTGTTAATTCCTGAAAGACCAAGTTCACTACCAAGATCTGTATCAAACCTGCGGTTCACAAATTGCTGGATCTTCTCACTCATACAATTCTTACGAGCTTCGTTGTTTCTTTCTCCTTCACATCCAGGGAAAATTGGCACATCTTCAATTACAGCAAAAGGAACGTCCCCAATTTCTTCTTCTTCTTCCACTTCCTGAACCTCTTCAACCTCTACGATCTCTTCCTGGCTGGTTTCTGTAGATTCAATAATAGTCTCTTCTACCTCTTCCTCATCTTCAACAACTTCGATCACTTCGGGAGCCGGTGGTGGTGGCGGTGGTGGTGGTGGTGTATTTTGAAGCTCGGTAATTGGTACATCTTCTTCTTCAAAATCATCCATGTTTACCATACCGGTATCAATGGCTTCCCTGTCATAAGTTTTCCACTCAATTGCCCTCCAGGTAATGAGCAGTATCAAGATCATTCCAATCTGGAAGAACAAGACACTTCTTCTTGACAAATCAGCTTTTGGGTTTTTCTTCGGTTCCATATTTCCGTTTTAGTTATAGGTTGGCTAAAATAATTAATTTTTTATTAAAAATAAATTTATCTTAGTTTTTAACCTGATTACATATTCCTTTAAAAGCCACATTAAGATTCCCGCAGAGAAAACACCAATACTATTGGCAATGACATCGTAAAAATCAAGCTCGCGATAATTTGTTAATGTACCCTGTAAAACCTCAATAAATATACCAAATCCTATAGTTAATCCGCAAATAATCAGAATCTTTGTTATTAGGTTCTTAGAACTAAACCCAAAAACACCAAAAAGCAACCATAAGACTGTCATCACAAAATAGGCACCCGCATGAAGTACCTTATCACTTAAACCCATTCCGCTCACCGGGGTATTGGCGAGATTGATTAGGGAGAGGTAAGTGATTGCCAGCGTATAGGCCAGGGCAGGTAGTAAAAAGAGGAGTTTAGCCTTCAACTACTTTGGTATATTCCTCGGCACTTAAAAGATCCTCCACCTCGGCTTCTTCGGTAAACCTAATCTTCACCATCCATCCATCACCGTAGGGGTCGGTATTTACTTTTTCAGGTTCATCTTCAAGACTTTCATTGAATTCTATAATTTCTCCGGTAAGTGGTGAAAACAAATCAGAAACTGTTTTTACTGCTTCAACAGTACCAAAAACCTCTTCGCGGTCCAGGGTTTCATCAACGGTTTCAACTTCAACATAAACGATGTCTCCCAGTTCTCCCTGGGCAAAATCTGTAATACCTACAGTGGCAACATCACCTTCGATTTTCACCCATTCGTGATCTTTGGTGTACTTTAAGTCTTGTGGAATCTTCATCAGTTAGTTTTTAGATAATGGCAAAGTTAATTTTTTAATGCTTTTGGTCAAACCCGTTATGATTAATTTCCGAAATTGTAACGAAGCGTGACTCCAGAACGAATTGTTGTTTGTGGAAAGGCAGTAGAAACGGCATATTCAGAAAAACTGTGATCGTAATAAACCATCGCTGTTAAATTTCTGGAAATAGCATAATCGGCCAAAAAGTTGATCGCCCATATATCCTGCCCTGCGGTTACCTGCGTATTTTCAATATCAAGATATCGAATAATCGTTTCATTGTGACGGTAAGAAACATCAGCCTTAAAATTAAGGTCACTGCTAAGAATACGGGTTCTTCCACCAAACTTCGTATCAATTTTAAGATCTTTGATCCTGTACCCCAGTCCAATAGTATACTGGTTTCCGTTTATTTCTGTAAGCAAGTTGTTATCAAAGCTAAGGGAAAGTGCGCGGTCTTTCTGAATTTCGGCCAGAACTTTTACTGAGTTGACCATTTCCATATCAATCCTTATCAAAGGGCTAAACTGCTCGGTAAGGTTGATGTTCGAAAATAGCATTTTATTCCTGAAATTTCCTCCCTGGTCTGTTTGCAGGGGCTCTTCAGGATTATAATTCAGGTTCGTTTGAAACTGGTTAATCGTATATCCCGCCTGGTACCCGTGAAGGACCGAAAATCTTCTGAATCTTTCCTTAAACCAGGCAAAACGCATAAAGCCAGTATATTTAATGTTCCAGTTTGGCAGCGGAAAATCTCTGAAAGCTCCCAGCGGCGCATCTTCTGCGGAACTGCCTGAATAGGCAGCCAAAAATGCGGGTAAAAGGACACTTTGATTCGTTTTTCCATAGCCTACAGGAAAACCATCAGAATCTGTCACGTTCGGGTCTCTTCCCGCTTCTAGCGCCAGCCTTCTTGCAACTTCGATCCTGTTCTCCCTAAATTGATCAAACGTAGCCGATGACTCGGCAGTACTTTGATTAAAAGCAGTTTTGATAAGAATGGTGGAAATATTAAAATTACCATAGGTAAGCGGAGTAAGCGGAATGTACTGCGAATTCTCTACCCGAAAATTCTCATTAAAGGTTTCAGAATACATTCTTCGCCCACTAAGGTCAATCGTAAGATCGGGAATTAGAGAGAGATTTGCCTGGTAATTAAGCTGCGTATTTTCTACTTCGGAATACTGCTGGTTGAATTCCTGATACAAAGTTAGCCAGCCTTTACGTGCGGCATAGTAACGAACATCCTCCTGACTTCCAAAAGTAAAACCGGGCGTAGGATTCCAGGTTCCCAAAAAGCCAATATTATTAGTATATCCCGGCAGAAAGATTCCATTATTCTCCTGATAATTTACCTGTATCTGTTTAATGGAGGTAAGTAATCCAATACCAGTATTGTAAGCTTTTTCACCTCGGCTCAACCTGTTGCCGGCACCTGCAGATGCTCGTTTTTGAGGTTGACTACCATCTAAGGTAGGAACTCCTTTGCTGCGTTCTTCGATGGTACTGCCGGCACGTGCAGGTGTTCTTTTAGTTAAACCTACATAATCATACAATGCCTGCATTCCCATATTTGCATTGATTTGATGCGTATTTGAATTTTGAACCGTATTTCCCAAATCGGGAATTCCTTCGAGGGTTTGAAACCTTTGCGACCCTCGCTGCCATTCAAAATTCCCGGTATAAGAATAGGTTGTTTTGATGAAATTTAGCACCGGAACTTTAGCAAAAGGCAAATCGTAATTTACCTGCAGCGACTGGTAATGTTGATTGGGTTCTCCCACGTTAAAGAAACCATCCCAAATGTCTGTAGTAGTATCCGGTCGGTTTTCCTCGTCAAGATAATTTCGAACGATCCTGTTGGTGGAAGAATTAAAATTAAACCTCAGCGATTTTGTAAGATTGTAATTAATGGTATACTGCCAGTCAAAAAGGAAGTTTCTTTGATATAAAGTTGGAATCCCATTTATAAATCCTGGAGGTAAATTAATCTCCCTGAACTTCTGCTCATTGTACTGCCTGAAAATATTTGAACTCGCTGAAATATTTGTAGGCAAGGGATTAAAATTAAAATCCCTCAAAAGGGCAAAATAAGCACTACTATCTAACGCCCGCACATTTCTTAGAGGCTCAATGTTTACAGGCGCAAAGTTATAATCGTAAGTAGCTCCCAACCGCACATTTTGATCAAAAGCCTCCTCAATTTCAAAATCCCTGTGATCTACCTGATTGTAACTTGTGGAAACTGTAAAATTCTCAATGTCATAAGGCATTGGTTTATCGTCCTCGCCTGTTCTCTCTTTTCGTAATCCAATAATGTTGACACTCTGCCTTTTTGTGTAATTTTCGGCCCGTTCCTGTAGATCATCCTTAATTTCAGGTGTAGCCGCATTCTCCAAAACGGTACTCAACTCCAGGTCGAGGTATTCAGGATCATACTTTGGAGTGATTAGCTCTTCTCCAATACTATAACTAAGGGGAATTTTTACGCCCCATTTCTGCGGAAGAAGTTGCCCCATATTCAGGCTGCTCACTACGTCATACTGCTGAAGATCTTCACGGCTGCGCTCGTTTGGGCCTTCTTCTAAAGCTCCAAAACCAACAGTACTGCGCCTTCCTGTCGCAGAAATATTGGCAAAATCGGCAACGTTTGCATCCATATTCACGATGGCCGCCCATCCGCCTTCATTGTCAAGATCGGCCAGCCGTAGCTCGTTAAACCACACCTCCCCGCACAGGTCTTGAGAAGCTGTCTCTGAAATGCCATTTTTGACACCTAACATTAAAATACGTATGTCTCCAAAACTTGGATTTCCCTTCACGCCTACCCGGGTTCTTCCTGCTTCGTACGGAGTTCTTTCAGAAACAGGATTTCCCTCTTCATCAAAGAAATTCAGTTCTGTCGAGAGATAGTTTGGATTTCCTATTACTGCAGCTTTTACCTCCTGAAGAAGTTCCAGAGGCAGGTCCAGCCGGTTTTCTTCAGGCCAGATTTCCGAAGCAGAAGTAGCTCCAAATTCGGTAGGTTTCAGCGGAATTTCAATCTGGTAAAAGTTATTGGTAAAATCTGTACCCATTCGTATAAATGCCACCAGTTCCCCGTCCTGAAGTTTCCGGCGGTTCAGCAAAGATTCAGCATGCACAAAAAGCTCCAGGTTCTTATATTGGCGCATGTCAACCTGGAAATTCTTGTAGACGGCGCGGGCATCGTGCGGTTCCAGCTCACAGACCCTCAAAGAAAGTGACTGCTCATTTTGCCGAACACGTGTATTGTTGTTGAGCAATTCTTCACGATACACCCCCGGTGGAAGCACATAAGGAATGGGCTGCCTGTTTTCATTGTCCTCTATACTTACCGCTGCGACTTCAAACAAGGTATTGTCTGTAGAAGGAGCAGACTTATCTGGATCTAGGGTTTCAGTATACCGACGATAATCGCCTCTAACGAGCTCCATGGTTCCAAAGCGCAGCAGCGTAGGATCTTCAAAACCGGTAAGGAACATTCGCATAAATCTTATGGACCTGAAATCGGCTATTCCTCCTTTAGCAGCGGTAGGTTCATAAATGGGCACTTTGAACTGCAACCATCTCACCGGCATTTCACTGCCATTCGGCAAAGTTGTATTGAACTGCTTTACATCTGTAATGTAGTCACTATTGTCAATATTCATTCCCGGAAAAACAGGTACTTCATATTCAAAATAGCTGTTTACCGTATTCATGGTATTATCCCTGTTGAGATCTTCTACCGTGGGCAGCGTGGAATTTCCCCTGCTTTCATTAGTTACATTGGCAGGAGAATTTCCCTGGGTTCCATTGTAATTAAAGTAACGTTCTCTTATTCCTCCTGAAGATTCCAGGAAGTACTCATAATTATCGGCTGCGGGATCTGCGAGAGCTGCGAAGGAAGGGAATCTTGCAGCTTCCTCAACATCATTCAGTCCGTCGAAACCTACATCCTGATTGGCTCTTTGTTCTCCTTCCGTGTTAAATGCGTAAATGAGCGATTGGTTTGAAGGCACCTGTCCATACACTGTAGAAGTCACATCAAGGTTTCCTCCGGAAGGCGGCAAACCGTTCTCGTACTGTTTTCTACCGTCTTTTAGAACATCTTCAGAAATGCTTCCCAGGTTAAATTTTAGTAATCCTCCGTTGTTACCTTCATTTTCAGAATAAATGAAAGGGTCCATCATCCAGAATTCAATAAACTCCACATTGCTCTGTTCAAAATTGGTGGAATTAAGCGCGCGGGATATTCCGCCAAAATTCTGCTCGGGGTTTGGCAGGGTATTACTTCCTGCTGCAAGCGGATTGTAATTGTACGGCCCACGCACAGAAGGATAATAAGCAAGATCCATCGTGTAAAGCACCTGCGACTGCCCCTGCACTACATCTACATTCGGAAAAATTTCATCCAGAAAAACCCTTCTGGTGGCATAACTTGAAAGATCTGAATCTGTTACCCCAGACGGTCGCTGACTTCCGTAAAAAATAGGATCAATGCTATACCAGGCGAGTTTTGCACGACGATATCCTGCTGCAAGATCTCCATTGGCCCTGTCGCCGCCAAACTCCAGCGGAACACTTGAAAGTTCCCAACCCAGAGGATTTAAAATAGAGATTGCTGTTTGGGCAGCTTCAAAATCATCTATATAGGTGGTGGTTCTGCCATCAAAATCATTTCCCTGGGGTGAGCCGGGGCGCAAAAATGCCACTTCCCCTCTCACAGAAAGATTTGAAGGAACATCTGTATCAATATTTGGTAATTTGTTCACCCAGCGTGTCAAAAAGGGCAATTCTGTGGAATAATTCAGATTAAGACCAAAAATGGAATTGTTTATAGGTTCATAACCATAATTTGCTTTTTGGGTAATAGGCCGCTCATTCAGGTTAAGATAAGTTCCTCCCACAAGAAAGTTCTCATTGATTTGATGCTCCACGTTAATTCCCGTAAACCTTTTTGTTTGCTGCCCAAAAAGGGCATTATTTTCCGTCGAAACCTGGATTGGGATATTTGAAGCCAGTAGCGCTTCATCAAGAATCTGCACCCGGCCAAACTGATAATTTACTACATAATCAACTCCTTCCTGCAAAACTCTTCCTCCTGCCGTCACCGTTACAGATCCCTGCGGAACATTAAAAGCACCAATGGGAATGCCCTCTACATTAGAAGATCTGTACCGACCTCTTAATTGAAATTTATTACGATCTGCCTGTAGCTGTTCTGCCTGTGTCTTCGTGGTCTCGTAAAGTGCCCTGAAGACATATTTCTCCTGGTTTGCATTATAAGTGGAAGGAACATCGTATAATTCATTCCCGCTGTTAGGATCTGGATCGAGCTTATTAAAAAGATATTCTCCAAAAGGTTCAACTGTAGTAAAAATAATGTTACCGGCTTCGGGATCTATGGTTAAGTTGGGAACAAAATCAAAAAATCCGTCCCCACCAATAATGGGATCTCCGTTCACATTCAGATTATCCAGGTTAAAAACCTTCAAAAGAGTGGTTTGCTCGACATCTTCCGGTAAGGGTACTCCTTCAACCCCGGTGATGTAATTTAACGGCTGCGGATCTGTATAAACAATGTTCATCCTGAAATCATCGCGATCTAACTGATACGCCCCCAGGTTGTAAATATTCTTCATCATAAGATCCCAAACGGGCTCTTCTACGCTTATCAAAGAACTTTTCAGAAGTTTCACAACAAGGTTCTGGCTCACTGCGGCCTCACCGGCCGGAACATTGCTGGTACCGTCAACGCCATCATTGGCAAACTCACCCACCTGGTACACCTGCCCATTCACGGTATACTGAAATGCCACTGCAAGAATTTCATCATTTGCAAGACGCTGGTTAAGGGAAATATACCCCAGCCGACTGTTAAGCCTGTATTCGTTTGGCTGCAACTGGCGTGCATTTTCCAGTTTCACATAATCGGTTCCTTCAGCAACTCTTAGTCCGCCAAAGCCGGCCTGTACAGTAGCAATATCCCTAATTGCGGGGTTGAGGATTGATTCTTCGGGACCATTGATCCCAAAAGGGTTGAGATCATTGTTCCTGTTATCTGCAAAAGAGCCGGGAGGGCGATTAAAAAATCCAGCAGGAACATCTTTCAGACCAATATTTCCGGGAACCGCTGTCTCCCCAAGATCCTGGATCGCCACGATGTTACGGGCATCGGTTAAATTCCGAACATTATTTGAGCGATTCGTCACCCAAATCTGTACCCTCGTGATTTGAACGTTACTATTTATAAAAGGATAATCCTTTAAGGCTTCGTTGTAATGATCTCTAAAATAATGCGCCAGGAAAAAATGCTTGTCTTCATCATATTCCAAAGCAAATTTATCAAAATCCTGTACTGCGGCACCACCTTCCACATTCACCGTACGCCTTTCTGATTTTTGTTCAGAAAAAACTCCGGTTATTGTGGTCTTCCCAAACTGCAATTCAGTTTTAAGCCCAAAAAGACTCTGCGCTCCCTGAATCAAAGCAGAATTAAGGGGCATACTTATATTCCCTACTTCAATTTTACGCACAATATCATCTTCTGTAGGTGTATATTCCAGTTTCAGTTGATTCTGAAAATCAAAGGTAGACTCAGTATCATAGTTGGCGGTCACCTGCAATCGCTCTCCCACATGGCCCAATAAACTCAGCTGAATTCTTTGATCAAAATCAAAGGTAAAGGTGCTTCGGTTACGTGGGGAAAAAGCGGGGTTATCTCTCTTGGAATACAAAACTCCCAGGTCTAAAGCTACCGATCCCTGCGGAATCAATTCAATTTCACCTCCCCCAAAAATATTCTCAAAAAAGCTGGAATTGATATAAAATCCCGGCAAAAGGTTTTTTTGATCTTCTACACTGCCTTCCATCCTTCCTGAAAGTGCATTGGATTTTTGCCGAAAATAAAGCTGCATTTCCTCTTCCATGACCAGGCGCTCATATTCTTCAGGCGTGAGCATTAATGGTGTGGAAATATTAAAATCTCCGAGTTTTTTGGTGTAGATATACCTGTCTATTACAGGGTCATATTCGTAGGAATTCCTTATGCTGGCAGGTTCGGGAAGCTCAATGGTTCCCGTAAAAGGCTTTGTTTGCGTGGTATCCTGCGGCGTTTCTGTTTCCTGGGCAGCACCTGAAACAGAAAGAACCAGTAAAAACAAAGCGCAAAGGGTTCCTGTTAGTGAAAACCTGAAATTATGGTTCTGCCTCAAAGGTATTATAGGTTTTTTAATGCAAGCTTAATCAAGGATTCCACCGTAGCATCTGGTTCATTCCTGATGATCTTATCGATCACCTTTTCAGACTGTTTACGAGTGTAACCAAGGGTTTCTAAAGCAGATAACGCTTCTTCCCGGTTTGTATTGCTTTGAGGAACTGAAACTTCGTCTAATCCAAAAACCTTCATGATCTTGTCCTTCAAATCAAGTATAACCCTTTGGGCTGTTTTTGCGCCAATCCCTTTTATACTCTGGATGGTAGCCACATCTCCTGAAGCAATTGCTTCCATGATTTGTTTTGGATCAAGTGATGAAAGCATTGTTCTCGCAGTGCTTGCACCAACCCCCGAAACGGATATTAACAAGCGAAAGATCTCCCGCTCACTTTTTTCCCTGAAACCAAAAAGCGTGTGAGAATCCTCTTTTACCTGCAAATGTGTATATAATTCTACAGCTTCTGAAGCCGGAAGAAGCGAAAAGGTGTGTAGTGAGATATGAACGAAATATCCAACGCCATTGCATTCTATTACAACGTTCGTCGGATTTTTTTCTATCAGTTTTCCTTTGAGGTGATGGATCATTTTAAAGAAATGTTAATGGTCTCAAAAGTAATAAAATAAACGGGACGCAGAAACAACAATAGCAGCTATAAACAGAAGGAGTTTTAGAGTTCCAGCCATTAAAAAGCCCCATAAAAAAGGGGCTTTAAAGTGTTATTTTTGGATAGTCTATACTTCCTTCTTTGCCTTGCGTTCTTTTTCCTGGGCATCTACCACTGCCACAGCAGCCATATTCACCATTTCTTCCACGCTTGCTCCTAATTGCAGGATGTGTACGGGCTTATTCATTCCCATCATAATTGGCCCCACAGATTCTGCTTTATTCAATTCTTTTAACAACTTGTAGGTGCTGTTACCGGAATCCAGATTTGGAAAAATAAGTGTATTCACCTTTTTTCCCGCCAGTTTTGAAAAAGGAAATTTTTTCTGAAGCATTTCTTTATTTAAAGCAAAATCGGTTTGCATTTCACCGTCCACCACAAGTTCAGGATAGAATTTATGTAAATAATCTACAGCTTCTTTCACTTTTTGTGCCTTTTCATTGCTGGAAGAACCAAAGTTAGCGTAAGAGATCATCGCCATAACAGGATCCATTCCAAAAAGTCTCACCGTCCTGGCGGTCATTTGCGCAATCTTCGCCAGTTCCTTGGCTGTAGGATCAATATTTACAGAAGTATCACTAATAAATACAGGTCCTCTGGCAGTATTCATAAGATTTGTTGCTGCAACCCTGGAGACACCTTTGGCTTTGCCAATCAATTCCAGCATGGGTTTTAACACGGTTGGATAAGACCTCGAATAACCCGATAATAAGGCATCTGCATCGCCCTCATTTACCATCATCGCCGCAAAGTAATTGCGTTGCCGCATCAACAACTGCGCATCATACAATGTCACACCCTTGCGGTTTCTGGTTTTCCAGAAAACTTCTGCGTAGCGGTCACGTCGCTCTTTTTCTTCGTTAGATTTGGAGTCAATGATCATCACTTCATCTGTATGAAAATCGATTTCCCGCATCAACTCCTCAATCACTTCCCTGTTCCCCAGCAGCACGGGAATTGCAATCCCTTCGTCATGAACGATCTGGGCAGCTTTCAGAACATCCAGGTGATCTGCTTCTGCAAAGACCACTTTTTTAGGATCCATTTTTGCCCGGTTCATCAACAAACGGGTAATTTTATTGTCGTTCCCCATTCGCTCCAGCAGCTCATCCTCATATTTTGACCAGTCCAAAATAGGGCTTTTTGCCACTCCTGTTTCCATTGCAGCCTTTGCTACCGCAGGCGGCACTTCAGAAATCAATCGTGGATCAAAAGGCTTCGGAATGATATAATCCCTTCCGAAGTTGAGACGGGTTTCCCCATAGGCAATATTCACCTGTTCGGGCACAGCTTCCTTGGCAAGACGAGCCAGGGCTTTAACCGCGGCCATTTTCATTTCTTCATTGATCTTGGTCGCCCTTACATCAAGCGCTCCACGAAAGATGAACGGAAACCCAAGAACGTTGTTCACCTGGTTTGGGTGGTCACTTCTTCCGGTCGCCATGATGATATCTTTACGCGCAGAAACAGCGAGATCGTAGTCTATTTCAGGATCTGGATTGGCCATGGCAAAAACGATGGGGTTTTTTGCCATTTTCTTTAGCATTTGCGGTGTTACAATATTTCCCACGGAAAGTCCCAGGAAAACATCTGCACCGTCCATGGCATCTGCCAGGGATTTATATTCCTTTTTGACCGCAAAGACCCGCTGAAGCTCAGAAAGGTCTTCCCGCTTTTCATGCAATACGCCATTTACATCAAACATGACGATGTTCTTTCTCTTTACGCCCAGCAAAACATAGAGATTGGCACAGGCAATAGCCGCCGATCCTGCCCCGGAGATCACTACCCGTACCTTTTCAATCTTCTTTTTCGCAAGTTCCAGCGCGTTAAGCAATGCCGCCGATGAAATGATCGCGGTACCGTGCTGATCATCGTGCATCACGGGAATATCAAGCTCCTCCTTTAATCTTTTCTCAATCTCAAAAGCTTCGGGAGCTGCGATATCTTCAAGATTAATGCCTCCAAAGGTGGGCGAAATCTTCTTGACGGTTTCCACAAAACCTTCCACGTCTTTGGCGTCTACTTCTATGTCAAAAACATCAATATCTGCAAAGATTTTAAACAGCAGGCCTTTTCCTTCCATGACCGGTTTGGAAGCCTCGGGACCTATATCGCCCAGTCCTAAAACGGCGGTCCCGTTGGAAATTACGGCTACGAGATTTCCTTTTGTGGTATATTTATAAACATTCTCCTTGTCTTTTTTGATTTCCAGGCAGGGCTCGGCAACTCCCGGCGAATAAGCTAAAGAAAGATCTCTTTGTGTGGAATATTTCTTGGTTGGCACCACCTGTATTTTCCCGGGGTGCGGTTTTGCGTGATAGACGAGCGCCTCACGTCTTTTTCGTTCGTTCCTCATATTTCCCGTGTTTTTCAGGAGGGACAAAGGTAATTAGTTTACTCCTTAAAGTTGAATGAATAACCCCTTTTTTGAAACCTTGAAGGGCTTAAATTACATACATAAAGTTCCAAAAATGGCATTTTAAAAGATGTTTTCGGGAGGAACAAGTTCGTCAAGCTTTTCACGGTATTCAGAATCTAAAAGTTCCAGCCCGTATTGATAAGAAGCATTCATCCAGCCAAATCCTGAGGTCGTGATATAATCGAACTCCGTTCCCACATTTCCATATTCTGCGTACACCTTGTGGGTAGCATCCACCACGTCATATTTCTCGGGAATCGTACCGTTGTAATCTACCGCATTGCGGGTGATCATCCACAACCAGCGGTAGATCAATTCCTGCGCCTCTTCTTCATAGCCATAGTTCAAAAGACCTTTCCAGAGCAGCATTTGGTGCGGCGCCCAGCCGTTTGGATAATCCCATTGTCGTTGCACTTCGTTTGTAGCTTCCTTTTCGACAGATTCTTTTGCGCTGGAAAGAATTCCGCCGGTGGCTTTAAGATCTGTCATTAAATTTTCAACCATTTCCTTCGCCTGCTCTTCCGAAGCCATTTTTGACCACAGCGGATAAAAGTTTGTCGCGGAAATGTACCCGGTTTGTTCCCCTTTTTCAAAATTATAGTCGAAAAAGCTGCCTTTTTCCTCATTCCAAAAATATTTGTTCATGAGTTGCTTTCGTTTTTCAGCCTGTTCTTCAAAATAGTCGGAAGTGTAGGTTTTTCCGGAGGAATTAACGAATTCACCCTCAAAATATTCATCTATGAGGTATTTAAAATCCTTTTCATATTTGTACAACAGGGAATTCAGATCTACAAGGTTAAGATTGGCAGTTCGGTTCTCCAGTCTCCAGGAGGTATCGTGGCCGCTTTCCCTAAGGCTGCGGTCGTGAAGAAAATACTCGTCCAGAGATTTGTCCTGAATTTCCCCTTTTTGGTACTTTTCCTCGAATTCTTCTACCGGCATGTTATGTTTGGCTGCGTATTCCTTTATAACTTCTTCAAAATGTCCTTCTTCGGTTTCGGGCGGGATTCCAATGCCGCCGGCAAAATAGCGGTTGAGTCCGTTGCCGGTTAGACGCTTTCCTTGCTCCATCCACACCTGCTCGTATTCGGTAATTGCTGCAGAAAGTGATTTTTTTAGCCAGTCCTCATCCTTTTCTTCCATGACTTCATAGACTTCTCGAACAAACGAAGACATGAACGGCGGCTGCGTGCGGGTAAGGTAATAGCTGCGGTTAGCGTTGAGGATCTTTCCGTAGTGGTTGATCTGGTACACGAAATTATCGACCATGGCTTTGGCAAGATCCACGCGGCCGTCCACCAGCAAACCTATGCCTTCAAAATAGCTGTCCCAGCCGTACATTTCGTTGAACCTGCCGCCGGGAACCACAAATGGCACTCCTTCGCCATCTTCCAAAGCGAGCGCGAGTATTCCGGGTTTGTCGTTAATGGATTTTACATATTCGGGAGTGACATTCCTGGGAAGTACAACTACCTCAAAATCCTGAAATTCCTGCTGAAGATTCTTGTAATATGCTATTCCCGCCGAATCGCTTGCGGGAACGTACAATCGCTGCACTCCGCCCGAAGCTTTATCGTCCTGAAGAATTTTACTGATCCCTTCGCGGTCGATGGTCCTGGTGAGGTCGTCCCAAAAGAAATTTTCTATTCTTTCCGAAATTCTTTCAGAAGGAGCTTCCTTGATCTCAGCTTCAGAAATGCGAAGGCTGTGTTTGTTTTGTTTATCGGCCAGCGCCAGTTCCTGCAAAAGATTTGACAGGTAATAAATTTCCTCAAGTCTAAGCGTATCGCCTGAAGTACTTACCATCCAAAAAGGTGCTTTTGGGGCGTCTTCTATGGTGATCTTTCGGTCGCCGTCAGTATCGGCTACAGAAACCAGCCTCTGAAAAGCGGGCTCAACTTCAATCTCGAAGATTTTATCTTGTGCAGTTGTTGAAATTCCGCAGAACATTAAAAAAAGTGCAATGAACAACCTAATTCTTTTCATAATTGCTATTTTTAAAAAAATCCCTGATATGTCACGTTTTGTTTTTACTGCACTTTTGTGCGTCATTTCTTCTTCTGAAATCCTGGCCCAGAAACCGCTCCCGATATTTTCAGTAGACAGCGCACCTATCCTCAACACCTGCCCTGAACCTAAAGATACTAAAGATTGCTTTAACGAAAGCATGAGTGATTTTGCGAAAAGAAATCTTGTCACCCGCAAAACAATGCAGGCTGGGGGAACTGCATATGTACAATTCGTGGTTTCTGAAAAAGGAGAAGTCGGCAACGTTCGGGTGCGTTCCAACAGCGAAGATCAAAAGGAGGACATCATCCGGATTTTAACTGCGCTAAAATTTGATTCTCCGGCACTTTTGAATGGGGAACCCGTGGCCATGAAGCATTCCATGCCGGTGGTTTTTACAAAAACTGTAATGGACAGCTATGATGACTTCTTTAAAAGTCGCGCAAAAAACCTTCCTTTAGCCACAAAACTCGCAGTTCCTCCTCTTTACGCCAAATGTGCTTCTGAAAAGAACCAGGAAAAATGCTTCAGAAACACTACAGAAGAACAGCTTATAAATGCGGCGGGCGATGCAGAACGTGGTGTTGTTCTGAATTACTATTTCGAAATTGATAAAAGCGGAAGAACAACAAATGTGATCGTGCTGAGCCACAACGCCGCTGAGGCAAGTAAAAAAACCAAATCTTTTCTTGAGGAACTGAATTTCCGGGCACCGGCAAAAAATGAAGCCGGTGAGGCCGAGAAAAGCTATTTTTCAGGAAAATTAATCCTTTAGGAAGTCGATATTCCTGGTAAGTCCGTTGTATTTAGTACGCTTCACGGCAGATTTTTTAAAGACTTTTCTGAAGGTTTCTTCCGTAATTTCTTCCCAGTCTTTTTTTGTCATGCTCAGTAAATCGGGGTGCGGGGCAAAAAGCGGTTCGTTGTGAGGCTTTGAAAAACGGTTCCACGGGCAAACATCCTGGCAGATGTCACAACCAAAAGCCCAGTCATCGAATTTGCCTTTCATTTCCTGCGGAAGCTCGTCCTTAAGCTCGATCGTAAAGTAGGAAATGCACTTGCTGCCATCTACCTTGTAAGGTTCTACAATGGCCTGCGTGGGGCAGGCATCGATACAGGCGGTACAACTTCCGCAGTGATCTGTGGCGGGCGTGTCATATTCAAGTTCGAGGTTTGTAATTAATTCGGCGACAAAAAAGAAGGATCCTTTTTGTTTTGACAGCAACAAAGTATGTTTTCCAACCCAGCCAAGGCCGCTTTTTGCTGCCCAGGCTTTATCCATCACCGGCGCCGAATCTACAAAGGCTCTGCCCTCAACTTCGCCAATCTCCTCCTGCATAAATTTCAGCAGACTCTTAAGCTTGTTCTTGATCACAAAATGATAATCCTGGCCGTAGGCATACTTGCTGATCTTATAGGAATCTTCCCGCTGCTTTTCTTCAGGATAATAATTAAGCAGCAAAGAAATGACACTTTTGGAACCTTCCACCAGCTTTGTAGGATCTAGCCGCTTGTCAAAATAGTTCTCCAAAAATGACATTTTTCCATGCCTTTCTTTTTGCAGGTATTCCTCCAGCCGCGGCGCTTCTTCCTCCAGAAATTCAGCTTTTGAAATTCCACAGGAGAGAAACCCAAGGCGTTGAGCTTCGGCTTTAATAAGATTTGTATGTTTTATTTGCTGCGACGGATTCACTTCAGGAAAGAAAGTTGCAATTTCCATACCCAAGTTTCAGCAAGAACGGGTGTCAAAAACGGCATTTTTAAATGCTTATTTAAGTTCTGGATTTAAACCACAAAACGGCATTTTTAGGCTTGAGGGTGATCAACGGGGTGATCTCAATGGGTGCTGCCTTTGGTTCGATCCTGTATTTTTTCATAAGTTCGGCAATGGCGATGATCATTTCATACATGGCAAAATTGTTCCCGATGCATTTTCTTGGTCCCGCTCCAAAAGGGTAATATGCAGTCACTTTTGTATCCTGAAAACGCGAAGGATCAAATTCTTCGGGATTGTTCCAGTATTTCTTATGCCGGTGAATCTCGTGCATGGAAAAAAGCAATTCCGACCCCTTCGGAATAAATTTTCCTTCAAATTCATCGTCTTCTTTATTCACCCGATCCATAAAGTATGCCGGTGGATAAAGGCGCATAGCTTCTTCGATGACATGTTGCGTGTAAGAACACTTCCGAAGAAATTCCATGAGATTTTCACTTTCTGCCTCTGCATCCCGCACTTCTGAAAAGATCTTTTCCTGCTCTTCGGGGTTCCTGGCCAAAAGTTCACAGGTAAAAGTAAGCGCATTGGAGGTAGTTTCGTGTCCCGCCGTGAAAAGAATAAGGATCTCATCGATTAACTGCTTTTCATCCATTGCTGTCCCATCTTCATAGCGCGCGTCGAGCAGCATATCGAGCAGGTCATCCTCCCTTTTTTGGCTTGCTTTTCGTTCATCAATTAGCCGCTTAAGGATCTCACGCGCTTCCTGCGTAAGTGCAAGATGCTTTTTTATTGGTCCGCCCCACTTAAAATACCAGGAAAAATAAGGCTGCCGCAGTTCCCTAACAAGCATTTTTTGAGCAGCTTCGGTAATATACTGCAGGCGGTTGATCTCCTTTTGTCCCACTGCACTGCTAAAAAGGGATTTTACGACCGTTTGAAATGCCAGATCGTTGAAAACCGGAAAAATGTCACGTGGTTTATCGGTTTTAATTTTTTTTAATTCTGTTACCACGGCTGCTTTAATACTGTCAAGCAGGTTCGCGAGTTGTTTTTTATGAAAAGCGGGTTGCACCAGCCGGCGCTGTTTTCGCCACAGTTCTCCTTCGGAAGTCAGCAATCCTTTTCCGAGGTATTTCGCCATGTCCGTGGTTTGAATAGGAGATTTATGATAATTTTTCTGATTCTTCTGAAGAACATAATCTGCGAACGCGGCATCTCTTGAAAAGATAATCTTCCTTCCCAGACCAACATTTAATTGAAAAGTGTCTCCCAACCGTTCAAAATTACGATGATGAAACGGAAGCGGATTTTTAAGAATCCCTGCTGCGCTCGTGTAAAACTGAATTCGTGAAACTTTTGGTATGCCTTTTATTTCTTTCATCATGTTTTCCTCTATAGAATACCATCCAAAAATGGTTCTCCAAACCTCTCTTTTGGAACAATTAAAACAATCCGCCCTGGATCCCGCCGCGATCACGGTTGAGGTGCTTATAGGCTGCATCTGTAACTTCACGGCCTCGTGGCGTACGCTGAATGAACCCCTGCTGAATGAGAAAAGGTTCATAAACTTCCTCGATAGTTTCGGCGCTTTCACTTACTGCAGTGGCGAGGGTTGTAATTCCAACCGGTCCACCCTTGAACTTATCAATAATGGTGGTAAGGATCTTGTTGTCCATTTCATCCAGTCCGTGGGCATCTACATTAAGAGCCTTAAGGCTGAATTTAGCGATCTCAAGATCGATCTTACCGTTGCCTTTGATCTGGGCGAAATCTCGCACCCGCCTTAAAAGCGCATTTGCGATTCGTGGCGTACCACGGCTGCGACCTGCAATTTCAATGGCAGCATCAAGGGAAATGGGCACCTTGAGGATCTCGGCGCTTCGTTGCACAATATCTGAAAGTAGTTCGGTAGTATAATATTGAAGTCGGCTGGAAATACCAAAGCGCGCTCTCATGGGTGCCGTCAACAAGCCTGAACGCGTCGTCGCTCCCACGAGTGTGAAAGGATTTAAATTGATTTGAACTGAACGCGCATTGGGCCCGGTCTCTATCATGATATCGATCTTGTAATCTTCCATGGCCGAGTACAGGTACTCTTCCACCACGGCACTAAGTCTGTGTATTTCATCAATGAAAAGCACGTCCCGTTCTTCAAGATTTGTAAGAAGACCTGCAAGGTCACCTGGTTTGTCCAAAACAGGACCTGAAGTAACTTTTATTCCTACGTTCAATTCATTGGCTAAAATGTGCGCCAATGTAGTCTTACCAAGCCCCGGCGGGCCATGGAACAAGGTGTGATCTAAAGCTTCCCCTCGAAGATTGGCAGCCTTCACAAAAACCTTCAGATTTTCCAGCACCTGATCCTGACCTGCGAAATCATCAAATTCCAGGGGCCTTAAAGCCCTTTCAATATCGAGTTCTTCAGAAGAAAAACTCTCTCCGCTTGGATCCAGGTGTTCGTTCATAGCCGGTTTCTTGAGTTGAACAAAGATAAAATAAAAAGCCTTTTCAATTCCGAATGATTCGGAAGAAAAGGCTTTAATGCTATTTTTGAAGCTCTGCTAGTGATTCAGTTCCTCTTCATCTTCCTGAAGCGGTACATTTTGAGGTGCAAAATCCTGCCCTTTGATCACATAGTCTCCATTCTCATTGGTCTTACTGTAATCATAAGGCCAGCGATAAACCGTTGGAAGTTCTCCGGGCCAGTTTCCATGTATTGGCTCCACAGGAGTCGTCCACTCCAGAGAATTCGACTTCCATGGGTTTTGAGTGGCTTTTTTTCCGAAGAAAATAGAGTGGAAAAAGTTGTAAAGGAACACAAGCTGTACCGCAGCAGTAATGATTGCAAAAAAAGTGATCAACACGTTGATATTTGCAAGGTCATCAAAGTATGGAAATGCAGTATTTGTATAATATCGTCTCGGTAAACCGGCCATTCCAATAAAGTGCATTGGGAAGAAAATTCCATAGGCCCCAATGATGGTGATCCAAAAATGGATAAATCCAAGGTTTTTATTCATCATTCTCCCAAACATCTTTGGGAACCAGTGATATATCCCGGCAAACATACCGTAGAGTGCAGAAATACCCATTACCAGGTGGAAGTGAGCAACTACAAAGTAGGTGTCGTGTACGTTAATATCCAGCGTACTGTCTCCAAGAATGATCCCTGTCAAACCTCCGGTAATAAAAGTAGAAACAAACCCAATAGAAAACAGCATGGAAGGGTTCATTTGCAGGTTTCCTTTCCAAATAGTGGTAATCCAGTTAAAGGCTTTTACTGCGGAAGGAATTGCAATAAGTAAGGTTGTAAAGGTAAATACCGATCCAAGGAACGGGTTCATTCCAGATACGAACATGTGGTGACCCCAAACAATAGTTGATAAAAATGCAATTGCAAGAATAGACGCCACCATCGCACGGTATCCAAAAATAGGCTTTCGGGCGTTGGTTGCAAGAATTTCTGAAGCGATACCCATGGCAGGAAGAATTACAATGTAAACCTCCGGGTGACCAAGGAACCAGAACAGGTGCTCAAACAGTATTGGCGATCCTCCCTGGTAATGCAACACTTCTCCCTGAAGATAAATATCACTAAGGAAAAATGATGTCCCAAAGCTCCTGTCCATGATAAGCATTAGCGCAGCAGATAACAATACAGGAAAAGAAACCACCCCGATGATAGCTGTTACGAAAAGTGCCCAAATGGTTAAAGGAAGACGGGTCATAGATAAACCTTTAGTTCTAAGGTTCAGAACCGTCACAATATAGTTAAGGGAACCTAAGAGCGAAGAGGCGATAAAGATGGCCATGGAAGTTAACCATAAGGTCATTCCCAATCCTGAACCTCCAATTGCCTGTGGCAAAGCACTAAGAGGTGGGTAAATCGTCCATCCTGCAGATGCCGGCCCCGACTCTACAAATAATGACCCTAACATAATGATACACGACAGGAAGAACAGCCAGTAAGAAAGCATATTCATAAATCCTGAAGCCATATCCCGTGCTCCAATCTGCAACGGAATTAAAAGGTTACTGAAGGTACCACTTAAACCCTGTGTGAGTACAAAGAACACCATAATGGTACCGTGAATAGTTACAAGGGCGAGGTACATTTCCTGGCTCATCACTCCTCCCGGAGCCCATTTCCCCAGGAATATCTCGAATATTTTAAAGGATTCTGCCGGCCAGGCCAGCTGCATCCTAAAGAAAATCGACATTGCGATACCAATAATTCCCATAAATAATGCCGTAAACAGATACTGTTTAGCGATCATCTTATGGTCCATACTAAATATATACTTAGTTATGAAAGTCTCTTTGTGGTGGTGACCGTGGTCATCATGAGCATCATTAACCGGTGCGTGTCCTACTGCTGACATATTTCTAATTCTTAACTTTTAATTTAATCTTCAACTTGTGCTACTTCCTCTCCTCCAGCTACTCCTTCTTCATCCCGAAGTTGTTTTACAGTTTCAATAAACTCCTGCTGTTCGCCTATCCATTCATTAAATTCTTCTTCAGTCTCTACAACTACTTTCATTTGCATGTTGTAATGAGCAACCCCACAAATCTTGTTGCATAACAGGTAATAATCAAATTCTTCATATTCTCCAAGGGTTTCTTCACCAGCGCCACGCAACCTCTCATTCTCTTCTCTCCTGATGTCTTTGATCCTTGCGATCTTGTCACGCATGTATTCTGTATCCCTTATTTCATCGGTCGTTTGAGTGGGAGTAAATCCAAATTGTGTGATCATCCCGGGTACAACGTTCATTTGCGCACGGAAATGTGGAAAATAAGCTGAGTGCAATACATCCTGAGACCTCATTTTGAATACTACAGGTCTGTTTACCGGAAGGTGAATTTCCGCAGTTACTTTATCATCAAAAGCATAAGAATCACTTATATCAACCCCCATGGTATTTGCTCCTTCAATGAAACGTACGTTCGCTTTACCCAAAACGTTGTCCTCACCTGCATAGCGGGCATGCCAGCTGAATTGTTTTGCGTATAATTCTATCACAAGAGGATCTTCCTCTTCTTCAATGTCCATAATATCTGACCAGGTGAAAAGACCATAGATAATCAAACCTGAAAGAACAATCACAGGTATAATCGTCCAGACAAACTCCAGTTTGTCATTATCTGCAAAAAACAAGGCTTTTTTACCTTTTCTGCCCTTATATTTAAAGGCAAAATAATGTAACAATCCCTGGGTGATCACCTGCACGATCATGATTAGAGCTACGGATATCAATAAAAGATTATCCCACTGCGCCCCATGTTCTGAAGAGGCTGCAGGCAATGCTCTATCACTAAAAGACCAGAAGTTGTAAAGCATGAACAGGTAAAAAGCAACTCCAAAAGCGAGCATCAGGTTTCCCTGCGTCTTATTATCCTTATCACTGGCAATTTCAGAGGAATCTATAGATTTCGTATCTCTTGATAACTGATAAATCTTCGACAATTGCCAAACAGTTATCGCAAAAAGAGCTACTACTACGATGATTAGAAATACTGTCATTTTATAATTTCTTCTTTAAACAATCTTTTAATAATGATAATGCTCACTCTCCTTATAGAAAGGATTCCTCTTAGCTAACAACGGTGCTTTAGTAAGTGAGTTGAATACCACAAAAGTAAACAATCCACCAAAGAATAAAAGCGCACTTATCTCCGGAATTCCAATAAACCAGGATTCTCCAACAGTTGCAGGCATTATCATGACATAAATATCTATATAGTGACCCAACAATATCACAATACCCGTCATCACCACGAACCAGTTCACCCTTTTGAATTCGCTATTCATCAATAACAACAATGGGAACACAAAATTAAGCACGATCATTCCGAAGAAAAGAAGACCGTAATCTTCGATCCTTGTCACAAAATAGGTTACTTCTTCAGGAATATTTGAATACCAGATCAACATGAACTGCGAGAACCAAAGATAGGTCCAGAAAATGCTAATTCCGAACATGAATTTTGCAAGATCATGGATGTGACTGTCATTTACTATTGTAAGATAGCCTCTTGATTTCAAATAGATCGTCACCAATGCAATTACTGTAATTCCTGAAACGAACATACTGGCAAAAACATACCATCCAAAAAGGGTACTAAACCAGTGTGGATCTACACTCATGATCCAATCCCATGACATCATGGATTCAGTTACTATAAAGAATACAAGGAAACCTGCAGCCAGTTTAAAATTCTTTTTAAACCAAAGATTGTCTGTAGCGTCATCCTGACGTATGGAGTTTCTTCTAAGAAAATATCTAAAAATATTCCAGCCCGCAATGTAAATGGCAGCTCTAATTAAGAAGAACGGTACATTAAGGTAAGACTGTTTGTTTTGAAGGATTTCATCATGTGCCACTACTTCAGGATCCATCCAGATGAAAAGATGGTTAAGGTGAAAACCAGATAGTAACAACAAAAGGAAAACAATTAAACTACCGGGTAAAAGATATCCTGTAATCCCTTCCATGACCCTGAAAAGTACCGGAGACCAACCTGCCTGTGCAGCATATTGAACAGCGTAAAAAGCCAGCACTCCCAGCGGGATCATAAAGAAAAAGAATGAAGCTACATATAAAGCGGCCCATGGCTTATTCTGAAGCTGATGCAGCACATGTTCTAAATGTTCAATTTCACCCTCCGCTGCAGCATCATTATCATATGCTAATTCATCTGTACGTTCGGTTTCCAATTCATGTTCAGAAGGAACATAATCATACCCACGTGCGTCATCTTCTAATTCTTCCCCAGCCTGTTCTGCTGCAGGAGGGTGTACTTCATGTCCTTCACCATGAGAAGCCATCATTTCTTTAACATCTTCAATAGTGTCAGGTGCAGCAATAAACCCGTAGACCAAGCCCAACAGACCTACTACCATAAGAATGATAGAAAATAACTTTAATTTACTTGATAGCGTGTACATATTAAATATATCTAATGCTGTTACTCTTCGTTTTGATTTTGTTCCCGTTGCTCGTCACTAATATCTGTTGCCGTACCTTCTCCAATTGGCACCTCTGCATTTACTGCAGGTGTAAGGGTTTCCATATCCTCATATTCTCTTTCAGGATTTCCTAAAAGTTCTTCCCTAAGGCTCATAACATAGTGATCTATCTGCCATCTTTCTTCTATGGAGGTTTGCGAAGCATAAGATCCCATTGCGTTAAGACCATAATACATCACGTGATAGACACTTCCTTCTGTGATGTCCCTGGTATCATAAGCAGGAATACCAAGAATTTTCTCTCTTTCTGCCAAAATTCCCTGACCATCACCTGTATCCCCGTGACAAACTGCGCAATAGATCGTGTACAACTGCCTACCTTGAGCCAGGTTTTCTTCAGTATATGGAAGCGGATTCTCTAAATTTTCTTTTGCTGCCGCATAACCTTCATTTGAATCCTCGTATTCATAAGGTCTCCAGCCTCTCGAGATTGTTCCCTCAACAGGTAATTTTGCTTCCTGCTCATTTGCGAATACATCGTATGCTCCATACGGTTCATAACTCACCGTTTCATACATGTTGGGCATGTACTGGTAATTTGGTTTTGAGTTCTCCACGCAGGATACTGCACTCAACCCCAAAATGAATAGCATGGATTTGTTAAATAAACTTTTCATTGGGTTTATTTGTTATCGATTAATTTGATCTCAAGAGCACCGGTTTGGTACAAGAAATCAGTTAAGTCTTTTGTATTGTGGTTAGCTACATCCACTTCCATAAGAAAGTGATCATCTGTAGTTCTTACGTCTGGGTTCTCTGCCTGCTTAAATGGCCAAAGTTTACTTCTAAGGAAGAAAGTGATCACCATCAAGTGTGCCGCAAAAAAGACGGTTAATTCGAACATAATAGGCACAAAAGAAGGCATGTTCTGAAGAAAACTAAAACTCGGTTTTCCCCCAATATCCATTGGCCAGTCTTCAATCATAATATAGTTCATCATGGCAACAGCCACAGAAAGCCCCACGATTCCATAAAGGAAAGAAGTTATTGCCAACCTGGTTGGTGCAAGCCCCATGGCTTTGTCCAACCCGTGAACGGGAAAAGGAGTATAAACTTCGGCTATATGATAGCGGGCCTCACGCACTTGCTTCACTGCCTGTAAAAGCAAATCGTCATCGGTGTAAATAGCGTGTATAACTTTAGATGCCATTATTGTTTATTTTTAAGTTGATTTGCCTGAGCTGCCCAATCTCCACGCTGCTCCCGGAGCGGGAAGGTGTCAATGATCTCATCAAGCAATACATAATCTTCATTTGTCAACCTGCTCACCTGGTCATACGTATAAATACCCAGCTGATGCAGTTTTTGCTCCAGTAAAGGACCAATTCCTTTTATCTTCTGAAGATCATTACTGTCCTGAGTTGCAGGGTCAAAAGCGCCAATTCTGGCAAGCATTTCATCCACCCTGTCCTTAGTAACTTCAGAATCAATAAGCCCATCGGCATTTACCGTTGGTTCATGTTTATTGACGTTATCTGGTGCTGCAGGCTCGTCTTTTTCAACAAGACCTTCTTCAGTATTCACAACCGGTTCTCTTACTACAGGATCGTAATGGTCTACATGATCTCCGTGTTCAGCTCTCAGCCTTTTATATTTATCTCCTGAAGCCTTTAATATTGTCTTCACCTCTGCCTGTGCAATTACAGGGAAAGATCTCGCATACAAAAGGAATAGCACGAAGAAGAAACCAATGGTTCCAATGAATATCCCAATGTCTACGAATGTAGGCGAAAACATAGTCCAAGACGATGGAAGGTAATCACGATGCAGGGAAGTAACGATAATTACGAAACGCTCGAACCACATCCCAATGTTTACCACGATAGAAATGAAAAAAGAGAACATGATACTCGTACGCAATTTTTTAAACCACATGAACTGTGGTGAGAATACGTTACAGGTCATCATAGACCAGTATGCCCACCAGTAAGGGCCTGTTGCCCTGTTAAGGAAAGCGTACTGCTCATATTCCACCCCGGAATACCAGGCAACAAAAAGCTCGGTAATATAAGCCACACCAACGATGGAACCTGTAATCATGATTACAATGTTCATCAATTCAATGTGCTGAATTGTGATATAATTTTCAAGATTAGAAACCTTCCTCATAATGATAAGCAAGGTGTTTACCATTGCAAACCCAGAGAAGATAGCTCCTGCAACGAAATACGGAGGGAAAATCGTGGTATGCCATCCAGGAATTACAGATGTTGCGAAGTCGAAAGATACAATGGTGTGTACCGAAAGTACAAGAGGTGTTGCCAATCCGGCAAGTACTAAAGACACTTCTTCAAACCGCTGCCAGTCTTTTGCACGCCCAGACCAACCAAAACTTAGAATTCCATAAATGCGCTTTTGAAATGGTCTTATAGCCCTGTCACGAATCATTGCAAAGTCAGGAAGTAAACCTGTCCACCAAAATACAAGTGATACAGAAAGGTATGTCGATATCGCAAATACGTCCCAAAGTAAAGGAGAGTTAAAGTTCACCCAAAGGGAACCAAACTGGTTTGGAATTGGCACTACCCAATAAGCTAACCATGGTCGTCCCATGTGAATAATAGGGAACAAACCTGCTTGCATTACAGAGAAAATGGTCATCGCTTCCGCAGAGCGGTTAATAGCCATTCTCCACTTTTGACGGAACAGTAGAAGTACTGCCGAAATTAAGGTTCCGGCGTGACCAATACCTACCCACCAAACGAAGTTGGTAATATCCCAGGCCCAGCCTACGGTCCTGTTCAATCCCCAGACTCCAATTCCTGTAGAAACAGTATATATTATACAACCTAACCCCCAAAGAAAAGCTACAAGCGCGATGGAAAATACAATCCACCAGGTTTTATTCGCCCTTCCTTCAACCGGTGCAGCAACATCAACCGTAACATCATGATAGGTTTTATTGCCGGTTACTAAAGGCTTTCGTATAGGTGCTTCGTAATGAGACATATCCTTTTATAATTGATTCTAAGTTAAATTTTAAGCTTCTGACGTATTTCTAACCTTTGTTTGATACATCACATTTGGTTTGGTTCCAAGATATTCTAATGTATGGAACATCCTGTCATCTTTCTGCTTACGATAGATAAGGCTTTCCTCGTCATTGACATCTCCAAAGATGATTGCCCCTTTATCACAGGCAAGAGAACAAGCAGTGTTGAATTCTCCATCCTCAATAGCTCTACCTTCACGCTTGGCATCCAGAATGGTCTTTTGAGTCCTTTGAATACAGAACGAACATTTTTCCATAACACCACGTGAACGTACTGTAACATCAGGATTGAGCACCATACGGCCAAGGTCGTTGTTCATATGGTAATCGAATTCATCATTTTTGTTATACAAGAACCAGTTGAACCTTCTTACCTTATATGGGCAGTTGTTTGCACAGTAACGTGTTCCAACACACCTGTTGTAAACCATCTGGTTTTGCCCCTGACGCCCATGCATCGTAGCAGCAACAGGACATACAGTCTCACATGGTGCATGGTTACAGTGCTGGCACAACATTGGTTGGAATACCACCTGTGGGTTTTCTGCCGGATCTTCAAGATCTGCAAGTCCGGTAACCGCCCCACTAACACCTGTCGCCAGATCTTTCGTTTCTATATCATCAGAAAAAGTATCTTCAGAAGAATAGTAGCGGTCAATTCTAAGCCAGTGCATATCCCTGTACTTACGTACTTCTTCTTTTCCTACTACAGGAACGTTATTTTCCGTATGACATGCTATCACACAAGCACCACATCCTGTACAGGCATTTAAGTCAATAGACATGTTGAAATGGTGACCAACAGAACGGTCAAAACCATCCCAAAGATCAACATCTGGTGAAGTTACAGGAGTTTCAATATGATTTAAAGACACCTCGGGCATATGATTCCACTCATGCACATCTTTGGTGTTGAAAATCTCAAGTGTGGTTTCCTTGATGATATCACCTCTTCCCATAAGTGTATTGTGCAACTGAAGACATGCAAATTCATGCTCTCCTCCAATTTTTTCAATGGTCACATTCTGGAAAGATTTAAAATCTTTATAAAGAGGGTAAGCGTTCACACCTACCTGCATTTCTTTCTGTATCCCTTCTTTTTTACCATAACCCAGAGCAAGAGAAACAGATCCCTTTGCCTGACCAGGCTGAATATAAACAGGAACCTTTTCAACCACCGTATCTCCAACACGAACATTTACATAACTACCATTAAGCGCACCGTTGGAAACATGCCAGTTTTCAAGCCCCATAGCTTCAGCATCTGTCCTGGAGATTTTCAAATAGTTATCCCATGATGCCCTGGTAAGCGGATCTGGCAATTCGTGTAACCACGGATTATTAGCCTGTTCTCCAGAACCCATAGCCACAGAAGTATATAATTCCAGCTCAAGTTCGCCATTTTCGGAAACTGAGGAAAGATTTCTTGCAGCCACAGCATCGCTGTTTACCTGGGGCGTCCCTGCTGCTCCATTGCCTGCAGTAGAAATGTTTGCCGGTGCACTACCTTCAAAGATCCCGTCATGCAAAGCATCATTCCAGGCACTGGAACTAAGAACAGAACTCCAGGTTTCTCTTATATAGTCATAATATCTCGTCGAATTTCCATTCCACCTTAACAAAGTATCCTGAAACTGCCTTGTATCAAACAACGGTCTGATGGTTGGCTGCATAAGAGTAGCCTGGTTTGCAGTGAATTGAATGTCTCCCCAGCTTTCAAGATAATGAGGAGTTGCCGCAACATAATTACACAATTTTGCAGTCTCGTCTTCCTTCATAGAAAACGCAACAGAAAGCTCTACCTGCTTTAATCCTTCAATAAATTCTTCCGCATTGGGTAAACTGTATGCAGGATTCACATCTGAAATTAATACAGCTCCTACTCTTCCCGCGTTCATATCTCTCACAAGGCCCTGAACATCTGCTATGTTCCCTTGTCTAAGAAGTCTAGGGTTCTCCACATCCATCACACGACTTCCCAATGCTTCATTTATTGCCAACACAAGAGACTGCGCATCGGTATCCGGAATTCCCGAAATCACAACTGCACGGCTACCTGAGCGACGCAACTGGCGTGCAGCTTTCACTACCGCATCATCCAGACCCGCAGGAAGATTGCTGGTTGAAGAACCACCTGCAATATATCCATACAAGGCAGCCAGCACAGCTCTTTGCTGAGAAGGTTTTACAGGAACACGTTTATCTGCATTCGCTCCACTCAGCGAGAAATTTGATTCGAACTGAATGTGCCGCGACATTTTTCCGTTTTTAGGAATTCTCCCTTTCGCATAAGAAGCATCATGACCTCCACCTGCCCAGTCTCCCAAAAAGTCGGCACCTACAGAAACTATAGTTTCAGCATTTCCGAAGTCATAAGAAGGCAATGCCCGTCTACCATACCTGGCCTGGAAAGCATCTAAGGCATAGTCTTCAGAAACAGTATCATAAACAACATGCCTTACATTTCCATATTGTTCAGAAAATTCATTTATAAGTTTTGAAGTAGAGGGACTGGCATAAGTACGGGTAAGCACTACAATGTCACCATTCACTTCTCTTAACTTCCCAGTAACTTCCCTGTCAAACTGCTCCCAGGAGACAACCTCACCGTTAGCAACCGGTCTTTTTAACCTATTTTTATCATAAAGAGACAATACCGAAGCCTGTACCCGTGCATTTGCACCAGTATTAGCCATTGTATTCACCTCTACTTTAATTGGTCTTCCTTCACGTGTTTTCACAAGGATCCCGGCGAAATCAAATCCGTCGGCCATTGTAGTTGCATAATAATTTGCAACACCAGGAACGATTCGCTCCGGCTGCACTACGTAAGGGATCGACTTCATCACCGGTCCTTCACAAGCTGCTAAAGAGGCAGCTGCCGTACTAAAACCAACATATTTTAAGAAATCCCTACGCGAAGTAGTAGAACCTTCAAGAGATTGCTTATCCCCTAAAAACTCATCTGTAGGTATTTCTTCTGCAAATTCTTTTTGCTGCAGCGTCTCAACAATAGGGCTGGGTTCTTTTTTCAGCTCTTCAACACTTTGCCAGTATTTCTTGTTTGATGACATATATTTGATATTACTTCTTTAAATTAATTAATAGTGGCATTTCATACACTCAATTCCACCCATTTGAGCCACGGTCAATTCTTCAACCTCATATTTTCTGGACAATTCCTCATGAACCTTTTCATAATATTCATTTCCGGCAGTCCTTACATTGGTTTCACGGTGACAGTTAACACACCATCCCATGGTTAGAGGCGCATCCTGGTACATGATTTCCATTTCCTCAACAGGACCATGACAGGTTTGACATGCAATACCACCAACTTCCACGTGCTGTGAGTGGTTGAAGTAAGCAAAATCAGGAAGGTTGTGAATTCTCACCCATTTGACAGGCTCGGTTTCGCCGGTATATGACTGCTCTGCAGGATTCCATCCTACAGCATCATACAATTTTGCAATTTCCCCATCATAGAATTCTTTACTGTATTCTTCTGTTGCAGTTTCACCAGCCACCTCACTAATAGATTTGTGACAATTCATACACACATTTAGCGATGGAATCCCAGAAGTTTTAGAAACTCTTGCCGAAGAGTGACAGAATTTACATTCTATCTGGTTGTCTCCCGCGTGAATCTTATGAGAAAAATGTATTGGTTGTATTGGTTGATACCCCTGATCAACCCCAACCTGCATTAAAAACCCATAAACGAAATAAGCACCAACCAGAAGCAACACTACAGATGTTGTGATCACCAAAAACTGGTTTTCAACAAAAGATTTCCAGACAGGAGTTCTTTTCTGCTTCACCGGAAGCTCGACACCACTAGCCGTTGCAAATCGACGAAGCGTTTTGTTCACCAGGAACAAAATAGCGAGCAACATCAGCAATACGAACACAAGGATTCCCAGGATAATATCTGTAGAAACACCTCCACCCCCTGAAGCTTCAGCCCCGGCACCATCACCGGCCTGCATTTCCTGCGGAACTTCTTTTGGCTGACTCACATAAGCAAGTACATTATCAATATCCTCATCACTTAACTGCGGAAAAGGAGGCATTGCCGTTTGATTGTACTCCTCATAAAGAGCAACTGCTGTTTCATCTCCGGAAGCGATCATCGCCGCACTGTTTGATATCCAGCTATGCAGCCATTCGGTGTCTCTTCTTTCGGTTACCCCGCGAAGTGGCGGCCCTATAGAATTATTATCCAGTTTGTGGCAGGCCGCACAAAGAGAATTGAAAATTTCTTTCCCGGCAGCCGCATCTCCACCTGAAGGCTCTGCTTCTACCGAAGATTCTTCCACTCCCGCAACATCGTCCTGCCTTTCTGAAGTACCCTGTTGTTCCTCCTTAGCAAGTGGCGACTCCTGCGCATTTATGAGCGTCGAAAATGATAAAAAAAACGAAAAACTTAGAACAAGTAATCGAGCAGCTGAATGGCGGTATTTCACCTTTTTCATATTATAAGTTGAATTAACGTCTTGTTTGGTACGATTTTTAGAGTATCAAAAACGTGATTTTTATCATATTTTCGCACCGAAAAATTTACGGACAAAAGTAATACTTAAAGTCGATTTTAGGAATGGAGAGCAGTGTTAATGGGTAATTTATAATTATTCTAAATAGAACTCCAACGAGCTTTTATCATATATTGTTATACTTTTGTTTTTCAGAAATTTATAAAAATAAAAACGTTTTGAACAGAAAGAAAGTTTGGGCTGCGGCGGTTCTTATGGCAACAGCAGCATATTCAAGTTTTGCACAGGAAGGGCAGGTCCAGGTAAAGCAAGACACCTTAATCCCACATCTCCTTGAGCTTAAAACAGAAATGGGCAAGGAAAGTAAAATTGGTGACCGCTACAGGATACAGATCTTCTCTGGCGACAACAACAAGGCCAGTGAACTGATAAAAGAATTCCGCAGTCTTTATACAGAATGGCCTTCTACCATTGTTTATGAAACCCCCAATTATAAGGTATGGATAGGTAACTTTCGAAACAGTCTTGAAGCCGATCGTGCTCTTCTTAAGATTAAGGAAAGTTTTCCGGCAGCATTTAGGTTTAAACCTGAAAGGAGTTAGAAATTTACCATTTTTAACGCATAAAAAAAGGACGCCAAAAGCGTCCTTTTTCAATATCTATAACTTAATTATTTCAGCTTCTTCTTAACGGCGACTTCCTGGAATGCCTCAACAACATCTCCTTCTTTAATATCATTGTAGTTCTTGATTTGAAGACCACAATCATATCCTTTAGAAACCTCCTTCACGTCATCCTTGAAGCGTTTTAGAGAAGCAAGAAGACCCGTGTAGACAACCACTCCGTCGCGAATTAAACGCACCTGAGAATTTCGGTATATCTTACCATCTGTCACCATACACCCGGCAATACTTCCTACTTTAGACACTTTAAATATTTCCCGAATTTCTGCATTTCCGGTAATTTCTTCTTTCATTACAGGAGAAAGCATTCCTTCCATAGCATCTTTAAGATCATTGATCGCGTCGTAGATAATAGAATAAGTTCTAATGTCTATTTCCTCTTTTTCAGCAACCATTCGCGCGTTTCCTGCAGGTCTCACATTAAACCCTATAATAATTGCATCTGAAGCAGAGGCCAGCAGCACATCACTTTCGGTAATGGCACCAACTCCTTTATGAATGATATTTACCTGAATTTCTTCCGTAGAAAGTTTCTGGAAACTATCTGTAAGTGCTTCCACCGAACCATCCACATCACCTTTAAGGATAATGTTCAGCTCTTTGAAATCACCAAGTGCAATACGTCTTCCAATTTCATCCAGGGTTATGTGACGTTGCGTGCGTACAGACTGCTCTCTTTGTAACTGAGTACGTTTTGCAGCAATATCTTTCGCCTCACGCTCATCTGTCATCACCTTAAATTTGTCACCCGCCTGTGGCGCACCATCAAGACCTAAAATAGAAACCGGTGTTGAAGGACCCGCCTCTTTGACCTCATTTCCACGCTCATCGTGCATCGCTTTGATCTTACCACTGTTCTTCCCGGCCAGTACATAGTCTCCAATTTTAAGAGTACCAGTTTGCACCAGGATAGTGGAAACATAACCTCTACCTTTGTCTAGGTAAGCCTCTACAACAGTACCGGTAGCGAGCTTCTTAGGGTTCGCCTGCAACTCCAGGATTTCAGCCTCTAAAAGCACTTTTTCCAGCAACTCTTTTACACCCATTCCCGTTTTTGCAGAAATATCGTGCGACTGAATTTTTCCACCCCAGTCTTCCACCAGTAAATTCATTGCTGCCAGCTTTTCCTTGATCTTTTCAGGATTGGCCGTAGGCAAATCAGATTTATTAATGGCAAATATTATAGGCACACCCGCTGCCTGCGCGTGTGAAATAGCTTCTTTTGTTTGCGGCATCACATCATCGTCTGCCGCAATCACAATAATAGCAAGGTCAGTTACCTGGGCACCCCTTGCACGCATCGCGGTAAAGGCTTCGTGACCGGGAGTATCCAAAAATGCGATTTTTTGTCCGCTTTCCAGCTCTACCCCATAGGCTCCAATGTGCTGGGTAATACCCCCACTCTCACCGGCAATCACATTCTCCTTACGAATGTAATCCAGTAAAGATGTCTTACCGTGGTCAACGTGACCCATTACCGTTACAATTGGTGCTCTTTCTACAAGATCTTCAGGATTTTCAGGAGCTTCTTCCTTTGTTTCTTCAAGATCGGCTGTTACGAATTCAACTTCATAGTCAAATTCATCTGCAACAATAGAAAGTGTTTCAGCATCAAGACGCTGGTTCATTGTCACCATCATTCCAAGTGACATACAGGCCGAAATGATCTTCGTTACCGGAACGTCCATCATTGTAGCAACTTCACTAACGGTTACGAATTCTGTGACCTTCAGTACCTTGTTGCTTTCTTCAAGCTGCGCTTCTTCAGTTCTTTGACGGTGTGTATCTCTTTTATCTCTTCTGTACTTGGCTCCACGCCCTTTGCTGGATTTACCCTGAAGTTTTTCAAGCGTTTCACGCACCTGCTTTTGCACTTCTTCTTCGCTAGGCTCCTCCTTGGCAACAGGTTTAGATCTTTTTCCGCGCGATTTTCCACCGCCCTGGGCACCACCCGGCGTTCCTCCTTTTACATCTTTGCTAATTCTGCGGCGACGTTTCTTTCGTTTGTCTTTATCTGCATCTGCCTTTTTCTCTTCTTTCTTCTTGGAAGGTTTCTTAAATTGAGAGAGATCAATTTTTTCACCTGTAAAGTTAGGGCCGCTAAGTTTTTGATATTTTGTAGTAACTGTAGAAGATTCTTCCTCCTTAGGCTCTTCTTTAGCCTCTTTCGAGGATTCTTCTTTGGCAGACTCTTCTTTTTTAGGCTCTTCTTTTGCTGAAGGTTGCGCGGCTTTTTCTGCGGGCGCTTCTTTGGAAGTTTCTTCTTCCTTCTCCTTCTTAGGAGCCGGAGTTTCTGCTTCTTCTTTTTGAACAGGTTCCGCTTTTTCTTCCTCTTTTGGAGTTTCTACCTGTGGCTGTTCAGGTTCCTTTTTCTCCTCAGTTTTAGATGGTTCGGGCTCTTCTGTTTTTTCAGCATTCTTCTTGTCGAGGTCTATTTTCCCTACCTGCTTTGGGCCTTCCAGGCTGGACTTGGCTCTTATGACATCCTGTTTTTCTTCCTGCTTGCGCTTCTCCTCCTGTTCTTTCTCCCTGGCCAGACGAAGCTCTTCCTTCTCCTTCCTCTTCTCTTCACCCACTTCTTTTGAAGCGACCTTCTTGCTCTTGTCGGTCTCAAATTCATCAGAAAGGACCTGATAAATTTCTCCCGAAATTTTCGTGGTAGGGCGCGCTTCTATCTCGTGGCCCTGGGAATTTAAAAATTCCACAGCACGATCCAGCGAGATATTAAATTCGCGTAGTACCTTATTTAATCGCATTGTTTTTGCTTCAGCCATAAATTGCCCTCTAAATTAACCTCTTTTATTTCTACTTGTTTTCTTCTTCAAATTCTTCTCTAAGAACCTGCATCACATCCCTTATGGTTTCTTCCTCCAGGTCTGTTCTTCGAACAAGATCATCAACATCCTGCTCTAAAATACTTTTGGCCGTATCAAGCCCAATTTTCGAGAATTCCTCGATCACCCAGTCATCGATCTCATCTGCAAACTCTCTTAATTCAACATCTTCTTCTACCCCTTCTCTAAACACATCTATTTCATAACCAGTCAACTGTCCGGCAAGACGAATGTTATGGCCTCCGCGCCCAATTGCTTTAGAAACTTCTTCTGGCTTCAACATAACCTCGGCCCTTTTATTCTCTTCATCGATCTTCAAAGAAGTTATCTTTGCAGGGCTTAATGCGCGGGTGATCAACAACTGGTTATTTGTAGTAAAATTGATCACATCAATATTTTCATTCCCAAGTTCCCTCACAATACTGTGAATCCTGGAACCCTTCATTCCCACACATGCTCCAACAGGATCAATCCTGTCATCATAAGAATCTACTGCCACTTTGGCCTTTTCACCAGGAATACGAACAACTTTTTTAACAGTGATCAAACCATCAAAAACTTCCGGGATCTCCTGTTCAAAAAGTTTTTCCAAAAATAAAGGAGAAGTTCTTGACATCAAAATTGCAGGCTTATTTCCTTTTAATTCCACACTTTCGATAACTCCCCTTACATTTTCTCCTTTTCTAAAGAAATCTGAAGGAATTTGCCGGTCTTTCGGTAAAATAATTTCATTCCCCTCATCGTCAAGCAATATGATTGCCCTGTGACGAATGTGGTGCACTTCTGCAGTGTATATTTCTCCTTCAAGCTCCTTGAAATGCTTAAAGATATTGGTATTATCGTGTTCGTGAATTTTAGAAATTAAGTTTTGACGCAGTGCCAAAATAGAGCGGCGACCAAGATCGATCAACTTTACTTCTTCAGAAACATCTTCTCCAACTTCAAAATCGGGTTCTATCTTACGGGCTTCTGTAAGAGAGATTTCCTGGTTTGGATCTTCCACTTCCCCATCGGCTACCACCACACGGTTTCTCCAAATCTCCAAATCCCCTTTATCGGGGTTCACAATAATGTCAAAATTGTCATCTTCCCCATACTTCTTCTTCAAAGCGTTTCGAAACACATCCTCAAGGATCGCCATTAAGGTCACACGATCAATTAGCTTGTCATCTTTAAACTCTGAAAATGACTCTATTAACGCGATATTTTCCATATCTATATTCTGTTAAAATGTTATTATCACTTTTGCCTCATTGATTTCTTCAACAGGCAACACAGCTTCCCGGGTTACAGTTACTTTACCTTTCCCCACAGGCTTAGGTTCTCTTGCTTTCCACTTCAGTGTAATCTTCTCATCTTCCACCTTTACCAATTCCCCTTCTACTTTTCCTTCCGCAGTAACTACAGAAAGTTTACGCCCTATGTTCTTCTTATATTGTCTAAGCTGGGTTAATGGCTGGGAAACACCGGCAGAAGCAACATCAAGCGAAAAATCTTCCTCCTCCCGGTCCAGGTTGTGCTCGATCTTCCTGCTTACGGCAATACAATCGTTGACTGACACTCCCTCATCTCCATCTATTACTACCGAAATGTGGTTGTTATTATCTACTTTTAGCTCTATTAAAAATAAAGAATTATTTTCTTCAAAAGCTTCCTGCAGCAAATTTTCTACTTTTTCTCTTAACATCACCAATTCTGACTATAAAAAGAGGGGACTTTTCGTCCCCTCGCTGTACTTTTTTGCTTCAACGGTGCAAATATAATAATATTTCTCAAGAAAGAAAACAAGTTCACAAATGAAAAATAATTTGTAATTTCATAATTCAATCAAACATACCTAATTAGCTATCCTCCATGAAAAAAATACTGGTCCCCACCGACTTTTCGGAATATGCCGAAAATGCTTTAAAAATTGCTGCCAAATTCGCGAAAGAATACAATGCCGAAATTTACCTTTTGCACATGCTGGAATTGCCCATGGAAATGGTAAACCCTGTTGGCGATACACGCAGCAGTGATCTTCCCGAAGCGCTTTTCTTTATGAAACTTGCAAAAAAGAAATTTTCTGAAATTCTTTCCAAACCCTACCTCAAGGATGTAAAAGTGCATGAAACCGTTGAATTTCACCAAGCCTTTGACGGAATTATGGAAACGAGTAAAAAGCACGACTGCGACTTCATCATAATGGGATCACAGGGTGCCACAGGATTCAAGGAAATGTTTGTAGGTTCCAATACCGAGAAGGTCGTTCGACGGTCTGATATTCCTGTACTGGTCATAAAGAAAGACCGCCCGGACTTTAAAACAGATAATTTCGTTTTTGCGACGAACTTAAACCCTGAAAGCAAAAAAGCCTTACAGCAGGTTGTGGAATTTGCAGAATTGATAAAATCAAAGCTTCACCTCGTGTACGTTAACACGGCAAATGAATTTCAAACTTCAGAAGATACAGACAATCACCTCAAGAAATTCATGGAAGGACTTTCTTTCGAGAATTACGAGTTCCATGTTTACAACGATTCTTCAGTAGAAAATGGCATTTTAAACTTTTCAAAGAAAATAAATGCCGACCTCGTGGGAATTGCGACTCATGGCCGTAAAGGGCTGTCCCATTTCTTTAATGGAAGTATTAGCGAAGATCTTGTAAATCATGCAGGAGTTCCTGTAGTGACATTCAAGATCTAAAAATGAAATGGATGTTTAGAGGAAGGATGCAAGCGCCCCTTCCCTAATCATTAACCACGCATAATTCCAGAAAGATTTTTTCTTATTCCTGGTGACTTCAAGATCCTGGTTTACCACGTCTTCATTTACAGCATTATTTGAAATGAATAAATTTGCAATTGCAGACCAGAAAGAATTTTTCTCTTCCCCACCTTTTTGCAGGATCACCACCTTAAAATCACGATACTGTATACGCACATCTCCTACGGCTTTGTCATCATTCCCCGAATAAGAAAATGCGAGATAATCTATATTACCCTCCACTTCCACGTTCATTGCAGGCCTAACAAATTCATTGATCGCACTGGCAGGGACAGTTCCAAAATTCCCGGAGATAGTAAAGGATTCCCATTCATTGCTTATATCAAACTGCCAGTCAACTTCCAAAGGAGTGACACCCATAAAAAGGGCATTAGCGTCTATTACTGTTTTAGATTTTGAAGCCTCCAGCCCCATATTTGAGATATTCGAAATACCTGCTTTTATCTCATGAAAACTTACCATTCCCGGTGGCCTGTCTTCCTTTACTTTTTCCTCATACACGATTTTGCTCTGTTCCACATGAATACTGTCAAAATCAATTTTAAACGGTATATTCCGGATTTTTTCACTGTAGAGGGTTTTATTTCGCGGGTCATCCTGCACCAGTTTATTGCGATAAATTTCTAAATCTGCTCCGCGAATTGTCATGAGAGGATTTTGTATCTGCAAACTGTCACTTTTGAAGCCCCAGCTAAGGCTATCCAGCTGTATGCTTTCCACCAGCAGCTCAAACCTGTCCTTTTCATACGGAATATGACGCTGAAATTCTACTTTGTCATACTTCGGAAGAATTCTGAACCGTTCCAGGTTGATCCTTCCGTTTTCACTGGAAAGATTTCCTACAGAAAAATCATGTTGATCGTCTAATGCCATGTACACCGAATCAACCTTAAAGCCGTAGAAATTATAATTAAACGGAATTTTGCGTTCTATCGTTTCCGAATTAACAACAATATCTGAAAGGCTAAAGCTCTCAAGTAGCGCGAACAAAGGAGTCTCTGAAGTGTCATTTTTGACTGTTCTTATTTCTCCGTTTTCAATAGAAAGGGAACCAACTTTTATATCCTGCTGAAAATTTTTTCCATTACCTGAAGTGCCGGCCGTATCTTTTGCTTTTGAAAAAGTGGCCACAGGGCTTTTCAGCTCAATATCATTAACTCTGATATTCTTATTCATTAAATACTGGTAGAGACCAATTCCATTAATCGAAATTTCTTCTGCATTGATCGTATTTCCCGAAAAGCTGATCTCCGGGCGTGTAAACTTGATCCTCCGGGAAATAAGACTCACATCTAATTCTTCATACTGCAGGTTCTCTCCAAGTTCCTCCTCAAGCGTAGATTTTATTTTTTGTTTCGCATAAATACCCAGCAGGAATAGAATGAGTAGAATTCCGCCAATTACGGCCAGAATGCTTATGCCAACCTTTTTGCTTTTTTTCAAAATGTAATGTTTTATGGCTCATAAATTACAAATCAAAAAAGACAGCAGCCGTTTGTTTATAGAAGATTTAACCTAAAAAATTAACCTTTGAAAATGCGCCACGTTAAATTTTCGTCAAATCATAATTTACATCTTCCAAATAATTGGTTTTCAGTGTACCTTTAACCACAAGAAAATCGGTATGTTTTTAAAAGTTAGTTTTCAAATAGCATTTTTGGCAATTGAGCTTATGCTCACCTTTTACAGCGATGTTTTGCGGGACAGCCTGATGGTGAAATTTTTATTTTTCATAGTTACCGCCGTATTAATCGCTATGGGTGTAACCAAGATCGCAAATAAAATTCTTCCTGCAGATAAAGATTACATCTCTGCGGAAGAAGAACAAACAGCATAGATTACATGTAGCTTAACCAGAAAGAATATATGAAAAAGATCGTATGAACAGGTTGATCTACAATAAGGAATCCGGTGAGGTAAAATCTCATCGGATTCTTTTTTTTACCAAAAATGAGGACAGAACCTTCAGAAAATTTTCTTCATTTTCAGAAAATCAAGACTAGCTTTGTACATTAGCTGTACCAAAAACAGCAAATTACCGGCCCATCCATGTTTAAAAAAAACGACAATCTTTTTAACGTCCTGTTCGATGCAGCTTCAGAAGGGATCATAGTAGTAGATGAGACCCAAACTATAATAGAAAGCAACGCTGCTGCAGAAAACATGTTTGGATATGAGCACAAAGAACTTCAGGGACAGCCTCTTGATGTGCTTATTCCGCCACGGTACAAATCTGCTCACCCAAAGCATTTCAAAGGCTTTCTTCACAACAGCGAACAACGGCAAATGGGCCATGGCCGGGATCTATACGGAATAAAAAAGGACGGCACGCAATTTCCCGTGGAAGCCGGACTCAATCCCTTTGAAATGGATGGCAAAACCTATGTAATGTCTCTTATCATTGACATTTCGGTAAGGAAAGAAACCCAGCGGCAAATTCATGAACTCAATAATGAGCTGGAAGGAAAGATCAAGGTGCGCACAAGCGAACTGGAGGAAAGTGTGAACAAACTGCAAAAGGTAAATCAAAGCCTGGAACAGGAAATAAGAAGGCGAAAAGCTGCTGAAAATAAAATGAAGAATGCCCTCCAAAAGGAAATTGAACTAAATGAACTAAAGACGAAATTTCTTTCGCTTGTCTCCCACGAGTTCAAAACTCCTCTTAGTGGTATTCTCACCTCTGTGGTCCTGGCGGGTAAATATAAACGGGAAGAACATCAGGAAAAACGGGAAAAGCATTTCAATACCATTAAGAGTAAAGTACACTATCTCGATAATATTTTAAATGATTTTCTTTCTATTGAACGTCTTGAAACAGGGAAGGTGAATTACAAGTACACTTCTTTTAACCTCAGTAAACTGGTAAACGAAGTAGTGTACAACGCAAACGTCACTTTAAAAAGCGGACAGGAAATAGAATACCCGCAAAATTTAGATAATATCACGCTGCTGCAAGATGAAAAGATCCTTGAACTTGTGCTTTCCAATCTCTTAGGAAACGCCATTAAATACTCCCCGGAAAACACGCTTATAAAATTTGATATAAAATTGGAGGAGAAAAAGATCATTTTTAAAGTTACAGATCAGGGGATAGGAATTCCCGAGAAAGATCAAAAGCATATCTTTGAACGCTATTTTAGAGCAGAAAATGCATTGCTCAATCAGGGAACAGGAATAGGACTTAACATTGCAAAAGTGCATCTTGAGAACCTTGGAGGATCCATAAGCTTTCAAAGCAAGGAGAATGAAGGCACAGTTTTCACCGTAGAATTGCCGCTTATAAAAGAATTATAAATAAAAAATCGATTAAATCCAGGAATAAGATTTGTGCCGCAGGCCGAAAAATTCAGAAAGATGAAAAAAATACTATTTATAGAAGATGATACCGTAGTAAGAGAAAATACGGCAGAACTTTTAGAACTTTCAGATTATGAGGTAGTAACTGCTGCCAACGGTAGAGCTGGTGCCGAGCTGGCCAAAAAGGAATTGCCCGATATTGTGGTTTGTGATATCATGATGCCCGAGATGGACGGCTATGGAGTACTTCAAACCCTGGCTGAAGATCCTGCAACGCAAAACATTCCGTTCATTTTTCTTTCAGCAAAGACAGAGCATAAGGACATTCGTAAGGGGATGGATCTTGGAGCAGATGATTATCTCACCAAGCCATTTGAGGAAGAAGAATTGATTAGTGCGATAGAAAGCAGGTTGGCAAAAATGGCAATTCTTACGAAGCTCCGGGAAAAAGACCAGGCGCCGGAACAAAAAGAAGAAGAGCAGCAAATAACATCTTTGAACGATCTACGTGAATTCGTGAAGGGCTATGAAGAACAGAATTACAAATCTGGCGAAACGATCTACGAAGAAGGTAAACAAAGCAATCATTTCTTTTTTGTAGATAAAGGGGTCGTTAAAAGTCACCAGATGGATGAGTACGGGAAAGAACTTATCACTTCCTTATATAAAGAAGGAGATTTCTTCGGAAACCTCTCCTTTCAAACAAGCAGTGCTTATAAAGAATACGCTACCGCAATGGAAGATACCAGGGTGTATGCCGTTTCTAAGGAAGAATTAAAAAACATTCTTACTAAAAACAGTAAAATTACCTTTGATCTTATTGACGCCATTGGAGAAAATATTTCCGGAATCAAGGAGCAGTTGCTGGAAATGGCCTATGGTTCTGTTCGCAAGAAAACGGCACGTACCATTCTGCTTTTTTCGCAAAAAATAAGAAGATTTCCTACTCAAAGCATCAGGATTTCAAGGAGCGATCTTGCCAGCGTAGCAGGAATGGCTTCAGAAACGCTTATTAGAACCCTATCAGATTTTAAAAAAGAAGGTCTTATAGAAATTGAAGGGCGAAATATTAAAATTATTGACGTAGAGGCTTTGAAAAGAATAGGTTAAAACATAAACCCACTTCAAAAAATAGCTCAAAAATCCCCTTTTAGAGACTTCATAATTTTTAATGTTCTGGAAATGTGCTGCTAAAAAAGCAATTTTTCTTTAGAACTGATTTTCATCATTTTTTCAGCTTTGCTTCGCATCTATTTTTGCAGGGTAAATTAGATGTGACTGATGATGAATATCTTACTACCCACAGATTTTTCTAAAAATTCCAGGAATGCAGCTGTATATGCAATGCAGTTCTTTAAAGACGTTCCCTGCACATTGCACCTGTTGCATGTTGTGCCCGCATCTAGTGCAGGACATGGCAGTGGTTCGACAGCCGGCTCTCAAGGGGTACAGGAAAAATTCACCAATCTTATTACCACGCTTAAGAGTTTTAAAACCAATCCTGAACACCATTTTACAACCACCTGCAAGGTTAACTTCTTGATTGAAGCCGTGCGTGAGCAAGTGCTTGAGAAAAACATAGATCTTATTCTCATGGGCACCAAAGGTTCTTCAAACAAAGTTGGGGCTGTGATTGGTAAAAACACTTCAGATGTGATGACCAAGGTGAAATGCCCTGTTCTTGCCATTTCAGAAAATGCGGTTTATAAAGAGCATAAGGAAATTCTTTTTCCAACAGATTATAAAATTCAATACAACACCAAAATGCTGGAGACACTGCTGAATTTATCTTCGCTGTCAAAAGCACAGGTGAAAATCCTGGAGTTATTCAATACCGAGAAGGAACCTTCTGAAGAACAATTGGCAAACCGTGTTTTTCTCCAGAATTCTTTATCGCCAAAAATACCCATGCTCCAAACATATTATTCCTCCAAAGTTCCCGATACCGCCCGGCTCTTTGTAAAAAATAAGAATGTTGACATGATCGTAATGGTCGCAAAAAACCTCAACATATGCCAGCGCCTGCTAAAAAACCGGCAAAACAACCATATTCCATTCATCAACCAGCTTCCCCTACTGGTGCTCCATGGATAGAATGGCCATAAATATCTTCCAAAGAGGAGCTTTTTAAGCTCCTTTTTTTATAGAAAATTTTTATCATCTCGTAAAAAAATCGCTTTAAAAATCTAATGCACGTTCTTAAAATGCGCCAAAGAAGGTTAATTTCTCGCTAAAAGGAAGGTTTTTATCAATCTGTTAACTTCTGATAATCTGTATTTTACGTAAGTTATTAACATGAAACTTTCAGCTACATTTTATATTGCAATTACAACAATCTTACTCGTGGCAGTTGGAGCAATGGTCTATTATGATTTTTCATACCCAACCGTATGGTATACCGTAGTTGCCGGGCAGGCATGGTGGATCTTCACCGTATATAAGGTCCTGACTGATGATTACACTACCAGTAAAACTTTTGACGACTGGTACGAAGACAATCCAATCCAGACAAAGTAGACGGTCCATTTTCTAAGGGTAAATTATCCACCTGAAACAATTTACGTTTCGGAAGTGAAAAAATCATTTAGAAATTGCCCTTAAATACAAAGGACCCTTTTAAGATCTTATAATGCAAAGGTAGTCCTGTTCTTTACCTCTGTAAACTGGAACTCATTCAACTCTATACTATAACAGTTGCCGGAAGGTTTGATACTATAGATATTTTCGCCATATCCACCAAGAATGTATAACTTGTTGTTTGCATAATGTAATTTTGCTCCCTTTACATTAATCTCGATCTCATATTCCTGCAATATCTTTTCCTGTGTATGGTAAGATCCAATCTTTCCATCTTCAAAAAAATAAATCATTTTACCATCGCTGGTGACAGCAGGATTTTCATAGGAAGGTGGCAATTCAGCTTCTTTTTTCCATCTTCCGGTGGTGAGGTCAAAGCTTTCTATCCCATTCACCGGCTCGTTTTGAAAACCGCCAACAATAAATATTTTATCATCTATTAAAATTCCCTGGACTTCTTTGGCTACTGGCATAGCCCCTATTTCATACCACAGCCCGGACTCTAAATTGAATTGATGCACCTTTCCCAGAAATTCCTTCTTCCCGTTTTTCTTTAAACTCGTAGAGCCTCCTATAAAAATGATATTACTACCATACACAAATGAAGCTGCATGTGCTGCAGAATGGGGATTAGCTTCGTCTATCATTAGAGTATCCTCAACCAGGTCAACTACTTCAATTTTATTGTTTAGATATTCGAACTTCCCATTTCTTGAAAGCCTTGTTCCTCCGGAAATGTATAGCTTATTCTTATAGTAATTCAGGTTGTGCCCTGCCCGTTTCTCAAGTTTTATTTCAGAAACAGTCCAGGTATCGGTGGGAATATCATACACCTGTAGATTTCCATTGTAGCTCTTCCAGGAGAAAGTTCTGCGTGATGCCTGGGAGGAGATCATCCAAAGTAGCCGCTGGATTGGTTTCCATTTCCCTTCTCATTCCATCTTCCTCAAAAGACTTATTCCCACCGGCAACATAGATCTTATCTTCAACCACTATAGAAGCAAAGGAATATAATCTTTTATCTAAAGAAGAAAGCTTTTCAAAATGAATTTTAGGCTTAAGTTTTCGGGTGGTGCTGAGATTAACTTCATCCAGTTTTTCCAGGTTTTCCCGCATATAAACCGTGAAATTTCTCTCTCTTATCTGGGAGAACGTTAATTTTGCAGTAGTATAGCCAACGTAACTAAAGAAAATGGTATCCTGTTCAGAAATTTGCGTGTTCAATCCAAGAAGAAACTCTCCTTTCTTATTCGTAATCGTACTGTAGTTGTACTTTTTCAAAGTGACATGAACCCCTTCCAAAGGTTGATTGTTCCCTTTATCCAGAACGATTCCTTTAACTTTTTGGGCATAAGAGAAAAATCCCGTGAAAATAAATAGTAGTAAAAGGGCATTTCTCCTCATGATTTTATTCTTGAAGGTTTACAGTAAATTTAACTATGCGGATCTAATTCCTTTTTTATCTCGATGGCCCTGTGCTTATCAATAAAAACCTCTCTTGTTTTATTCTTCAGTTTCAACTTCAGGTAAACATTTCCGTATCCAAAAAGCACTTTTTGGATCTTCACCCTGGAAATTTCATTTACAGAGATGACATTCCTGTAGGTTCTGAAGAAGACTTCCCTTGACACAATGAGCCCAAGCAGCACAGCAAAAACAACACCGGCAATTAAATGGTAAAGTTGACCGGAATTTTCATATTTCATGATCATAAAAACTGCCTGCATTCCAAAGATTAAAACTGCGAGATAAAAAGCTATTCTCATTGGCTTCCTGCGTTCGGTAATAAGCACTTTTCCCGAGTCAATAATGATGGAATTTTCTCTGTCATGCATAAAAAGTTTTTCAATTTTGAAGTTCGTACAAACAACTAATGTAACAAATAGGTTTTTACTTCTTCCTGAAGGGAGAAAATTTGATGGTAAATTCTAAAGACGATCTCAGAACATCTTTTTCCGAAGCAAAGTCAGTCCTCTTTCATATTCTTAAGAGCTTTGACAAAATTGCCTGTAAATTCCTCCCGCTTTTCTTCTGAAAGTAAATCCAGAGACAAAAACGGATTTAAATCTTCCAGTTCCACCAGCAAAAGTGAGCCGTCTTTTAACCTGCAGGCATCTACCCTTATAATTCCGCATTTCATGTTATTCCAGCTTATGAATTTAAGAGCAAAATCTAAGTCGGCCGCAGTGGGGTCATAGGTCATCAATTCCCAGCGCTTCAGTTTATTTGGCGCATACAATGCATATTGAAACTTATCATTTAAGAAGTAAAACGAAACTTCATATTCAAAATCCAAAAACGGCTGTATAAGTTTTCCTTCCGGATTATTTCGAAGCAATTCCGCCTTTGACAGAATTTCCATCCCTATGGAATCGGCGCCATTTTTTATTTTCACCACATATTTTTCAGGATCCTTCAGATTTTCTATTTTATCTAATTGCTCGACTGTGGGAATCACCGGGTAACCCGTCTTTGTTAAATCTACCAGGTATTGCTTTCCTTTCATATCGGCTTTTCCGTCTAAAGAATTAAAGGTGCGGATATTTTGCTCTTTTACGGCAGCTACAAACCGGTTGAAATATTCCTGATAACCAATGACAGGGCCTGTATTTCTAAAAACAATAATATCTGCAACATCCATATACGACAAGACCTGCTGCGGGTGCCCTATCAACAAGTCGAAATGATCCTTTAGCCTTGAGGTAAGGAAAAGATCCTCTTTATAGTAATCTCTCCCGTTAGCTTTATAATAAAGATCTGATAAGTATAAAATTCTATTCATAAGTTACTTAGAAACATTCGGTTTAGAACCTTCAAAAATGGGAGAAAACCTGTCTTTTTTGAGGCACTGCAAATTAAGTAGTTTAAATTTTTATTAGTAGGATGTGCCCTTATTTTAACGAATATTAAGATTCTAAAAGCTTATTTTTACTTAAAACAGAACCCTCATTCCAGCATGAATAAAAGCATAAAGTACAGTTTAATGGCGGCCTTTCCTGTAGTAGCAGGAGCCCTGGCTTACAAGAATTACCCAAAACTTAATATTATTAGCGGCTTTGCTGCAAAGAATGTTTGTTCCTGCACTTTTGAGGCGGGAAGGGAACTGCAATCTATTTTAAAAGGTGATAATAGCTTTCTTCCCGTAAATTATGCTGAAAGTAAGATCAATTTTGAAGAAAGATCTGTTACGTCTACATTCCTAGGGCTAAAAGAGAGAAAAGCGGTTTACGTAGACGGCGTGGGTTCGGTACTCTTACCCGAGAGGTCTGAAAAATCAATACCTTCCTTAGCTAAACCAAACCGTAAGATCGCTCCTTCCAGTAATCCTTTTCCCTACGGTAATAAAGCACCTGAGAATTCATCATTTTCAAATGTTGATTATAAAAAACTTCAGGAAAATGTGGGAAAAGCCTTTGATGTGGAAGGGGAAGAAGTTCAACGCACCAGGGCAGTGGTGGTTTTACACAAAGATCACCTCATCGCCGAGCAGTATACGGCAGGATTTTCTGCGGAAACGAAGCTGCTGGGCTGGTCAATGACCAAAAGCCTTACCAATGCAGCTTTGGGAATTCTGGAAAAACAAGGAAAAATAAAGCTCAACCAAAACAACCTTTTTGAAGAGTGGAAAGATGATGAGCGTTCCAGAATAACGCTAAACAATCTTTTACAAATGAACAGCGGACTTGAATGGGAGGAAGATTACACCGCACTTTCTGATGTTAATAAAATGCTGTTCCTGGAAGAAGATATGCCACAGGTGCAGCTTAAAAAACCACTGGCCGGGGAGCCAAACAACAGCTGGAATTATTCTTCGGGGACTACAAACCTGCTCTCAAAATTCATTAGGCAGCAGTTTGATACCCACCAGGAATACCTTGACTTTTGGTACGGGGAACTAATAGATAAAATTGGGATGCATTCTATGACCGTGGAAACAGACCTTGCCGGTAATTATATCACTTCTTCCTACGGCTGGGCCACTGCGCGCGACTGGGCAAAATTTGGCTTATTATACCTCAACAAAGGAAACTGGAAAGGAGAGCAGATTTTTAATGAATCATGGGCAGAATATACTGCCAGGCCCACCAACGGCTCTAACGGAGAATACGGCGCTCACTTTTGGCTAAATGCAGAAGGAAAATTCCCCAACGTGCCAAGAGATCTTTTTTCCTGTAACGGCTTTCAGGGGCAGTTTATCTTCATCATTCCTTCCAAAGACCTCGTAGTGGTGCGATTTGGACTCACCGAAGATCCCGAATTTGATGTAGATACTTTTTTAAAGGGGATCGTCGAGGCAGTGGGGTGAGTTCGTCACTACTAATTATTTGATCCTCTTCCCAATCACGTTGGTGCAAATGGTCGCAAACACAATAATAGTAATCGAGCTTAGCGGCATGAGGATGGCAGCAATGATGGGCGAAAGCTGTCCGGTAACCGCGAAGTATAGACCAACAAGATTGTATAGGAATGAGAGTAGAATACTAACTTTTATTACGCTGATAGATTGTTTGGCCGCGGAAATAAACTGGTGGAGCCGTTGAAATTGAGAAGCATCCAAAATGGCATCGCAGGCCGGAGAAAATACATTTACATTTTCAGAAATGGCAATTCCCACCTCACTTTGTGCCAAAGCTCCCGCATCATTAAGTCCGTCGCCAATCATGATCACTTTTTTGCCCTGCTCCTGCAGGGATTTAATATACCTTAGTTTATCTTCAGGTTTTTGGTGAAAAAACATTTCTGTCTTGTTCGGCAATAACTTTTGTAAGCGGTTCTTTTCTCCTTCATTGTCCCCCGAAAGAATAGAAATATGATATTCTTTATCAAATGCAGCAAAAAGACAGGAAACACCTTCCCTATATTCATTGTAGAAGATATAACGGCCTTTATACTCGTTGTTTGAGCTTATGTGAACAGATGTGTTCAATGAAGGTTTGCCAGCTTTATCGCTTACAAAATCGGCAGAACCAACTTTAATTTTCTGCTGTTGCAGGCTGGCTTCCATTCCTTTCCCGACAGTTTCACTGTACTGGTCGAGAGGCACAATGTCGTATTCTGCCAGCACAGAATACAAGGTGCGACTTAGCGGATGGTTGGAGGCGCGTAAGGTGTTTTTCAGCAGCGATTCTTCTTCAGGCGTAAGATCAATTCCTTCGTAATTGATCCTGCTTTTTTTATTGGTGGTAATAGTTCCGGTTTTATCAAAAATCACAGTATCGGCTTTCGCCAGCTGCTCAATGACTCCGGCGTTCTTCAGGTAAAATTTCTTATTTCCGAAGATACGCAGCAGGTTCCCCAGTGTAAAAGGTGTGGACATCGCCAGGGCACAGGGACAGGCAATAATGAGCACTGCGGTAAACACATTAATGGCTGTGGTTACATCCAGGAACAGCCAGAAAGCTGTTGCCGAAAAAGCGATCAACAGCAAAACAATTGTGAAATACCGGCTTATATGATCTATCAACCTGGTAAATGAATGTTTTTTATTGGTCTGGAAAACGTCGTTACTCCACAGTTTGGTGAGATAGCTTTGTGAAACAGTTTTTAAAGCTTCCATTTCAATGATCCCCGAAACCTGCTTCCCACCGGCAAATAGTTTATCACCAGAATTCTTTGAAACCGCTTCAGATTCACCTGTCACAAAACTATAGTCGATGCGGGCATTTCCGTTAATGAGAATCCCGTCAACCGGAATAAGTTCTTCATTCCTTATAAGCAGCCTGTCCCCTTTCTCAATATCATGAACATGCACGTTTTCTTCTTTTCCTTCAGAAGTGATGCGTGTGATCCCAATGGGAAAATATGATTTATAATCCCTCTCAAAAGAGAGAAAGCTGTAGGTTTTCTGCTGGAAAAGTTTGCCTAAAGTGAGAAAAAACAGGAGCCCGGTGAGACTGTCGAAAAAACCCGTACCCCAGTCAAAAATGATCTCCAGCGTACTTCTTACAAACAGCACCGTAATTCCCAAAGCTAAGGGCACATCTATATTAAGCATTCTTGCCCGCAGCCCTTTGTAAGCCGAGATAAAATAATCCTGCGCCACATAGAACACCACCGGGAGTGAAAATGCGAACATTAACCATCGAAAAAGACCTTTGTACTGGTCCAGCCAGTATTCTGAAACTTCAAAATATTCGGGAAATGACAAAAACATGACATTTCCAAAAGCGAATCCCGCAACACCCAGCTTATAAATTAAGCTTCGGTTGATGTTTTTTTTTCCAGATTCATAATCGTCCAGGCTAATGTAGGGCTCATAACCAATCTTGCTCAGGAATATTACCAGTTCCTGCAGACTTATCTTTTCAGAATTATATGATATTCTCACATTTTTCTTCGGAAAATCTACCTGTGAAGAAGAAATTGCAGGCTTCAGTTTGTAAAGATTCTCAAGTATCCAAATACAGGAACTGCAATGAATATGCGGAATGTAAAGAGAAATGACTTGTACGTTTTCATCATTAAATTCCAGCAGCTTTTCCACGATCTTCTGGTTTGAAAGAAAATCAAACTTGCCTTCTGTCTCCTTCGGGCTTGCACCCGGCGATCTCTCTAAATCGTAGTAGGACGTAAGATCGCTTTCAGAAAAGATCTCGTACACGGTTTTACATCCGCTGCAGCAAAAAGATTTTTCATCAAAAACGATGCGGTCCTTTATTTCGTCTCCACAGTGAAAACAGGAATCATCCATAAATTAAAATGCTCATTTGTACCGGGGCAAAGATTGAAAATGAGGGGCTTAAAAAATATGATTTTCATCAGCTCTTCTAATTAAGCAGGACGATTAAAATAAATAACAATATTTTTTCAGAATATTTAAGGAACTATGGCGGGTTTTAGCTAAAATAGAGATATATTGTTTTCACACATAAAGATCTAATACCTAAAAAATCCATACTTTTTAAAATTATGAGAATTACAGTAAAAGCACTTCCTGTACATGAAGTTCTTAAAGACATTGCAAAACAGTGGGATGCTCCCATAAAGGAAGACAGCGGCGAATTGTCTTTAGAACTACCCAGTAATTTGGGAAAAGGACATATACGAAGTACCTATTTTGATTCTGGAATAGGCGTTATTGAATACAACTGTACATTTTCAAAAGATTATCAATTCCTGTTTTCAATCAATCAAACACATCCTCTAAAATTCATTTTTTGTTCAGAAGGGACTGCCGATCATTGTTTTGAAGAAGAAGATACCACCCACAAAATTGAAACCTATCAAAACGTGATCGTATCAAGCAGTGGGAACAATGGGCACCTGCTTTCCTTTACTGCTAATCAAAAGGCACATATTACAAGTATAGAAATCATTAGATCTACATTTAGTAAACGGAATAATCAGCACTTCGAAGGACTTGAACCTACATTGAAAAAGCTCTTTCAGGACTCTGTAGCTGAAAAATTATTCTTCTACCAGGGAAATTACAGTTTAAAAGCTGCAGATATTGTAGAAAATATTGCCAATAAGCACTATCATGGTTTTGTGAGATCTATATATCTGGAAGGTAAGTTGCTGGATATGCTCGTGCTGCAAATCAATCAATATCACGATGATCAACGGGAAGATAATCAACCTCAAATCCTGCGACGTTTTGACGTAAATAAAGTAGAACGTGCAGCCCAGTATATTCAGGATAACCTGAATGAGAATTTTTCTGTTGAAGAACTGGCAAAAGAAGTAGGCACGAATGCAAACAAGTTACAGCTGGGCTTTAAAAATATGTATGATCTTACGGTAAACAAATACAACCAGGAAGTGAAATTAGAAAAGGCACGGGAATTACTGGGATCATCAGATTATAACATCTCTGAAATAGTAAACATGATTGGTTTTTCGAACCGCAGCTACTTCTCCAAAATTTTTAAAGAAAAGTATGGCGTTAGCCCCAAATACTTTTTAAAGCCTTATGCAGAGGCCAGGCTAGATGAAGAGGACAAATAAATTGATCTATTTATCAAAATAAGCTGCCCTCAATCCAATAGCTCACCTCCCTCAATTAAATTAAACTGTTTTAAAGGAATCAATCAAGTACTTCTTCATGAATGTCTTAATGGTTCCTTTGTTATTTACACCAAACCCCTCCTGTTGGTGAACTAGTACGTATTTTTAAAGCTTCGGAATTTTTCCCTTTTACACATTTCAAAGCTACATTTTTTTACAATTTATCATGCCTCTCCCTGGACTTACAACCGGCTTTGCAGGCAGGGAAAAACATGCAGCTTCACAACCGGAAGCAACAAAAGTAGAATTATCGCCACTTCAAAGAACCCTACCAAGAACCCAGTATCTCTTACAAGGTTATAGCTTTTTCACAGGAAGAAAGGAATCCTGCTAACAGCGCAGTAAAAAAGAATAAGTAGATGTAGCATCTTGTTGTTTTGCTGTTTAAATTTTCCAAAATGAGAAATAATAGTGTTGATATATTTTTCTGATACAAAAGTGATGAACACGTTCGCCTTAGAAGATGACCTGAATCATAAATGATCTTTTTTCACTGAAAAAAATCCACTTTTCCAAAACCTGATCAAAATCATATTTCAACAGCAGCCCTCTCTCTATTTTTGCTTCCTAACAATTTCAGTATGAGTGTTATTTACGTTTTACTAACCATAAGTATCCTGGTAGCGCTGGTTTTTTTCGTTGCATTTATTTTGGCTGTAAAGAAGGGACAGTTCGACGATGATTACACACCTTCCGTCAGGATCCTTTTTGAAGATGAACTGGTAAAAGAAAAACCACTCAAGACAACAATCAATAATAACAAACAAGACAAATTAAATTAAGGTATGGAATTGCAACAGTTCTATTACGATAACAAAATCGTAAAAAAGTTCCTTTACGCGACTCTTTTTTGGGGCGTGGTGGGAATGTCCGTTGGGCTTCTTTTGGCGTTTCTATTTATTTTCCCAAATCTTACTGATGGAATTTCCTGGTTAAGTTTTGGCCGTATTCGCCCTTTACACACCAATGCGGTAATCTTTGCCTTTGTTGGTAACGCCATTTTCGCAGGAGTTTATTACTCTACCCAGCGTCTACTAAAAGCAAGGATGTACAGTGACAAACTCAGTAACATAAACTTTTGGGGATGGCAATTGATCATTGTTGCCGCTGCCATCACATTGCCGCTGGGAATTACCAGCTCAAAAGAATACGCCGAACTGGAATGGCCCATAGATATTGGTATCGCACTAATTTGGGTAGTATTTGGATGGAACCTCATCGCCACTATTTTTAAAAGAAGGCAGCGGCACTTGTATGTGGCTATCTGGTTCTACCTTGCCACAGTAGTAACCGTTGCAGTACTTCATATCTTTAACAGTTTAGCACTGCCTGTTGGTTTGTTTAAAAGTTATTCTGCTTACGCAGGAGTTCAGGATGCGCTGGTACAGTGGTGGTACGGCCACAATGCAGTAGCATTCTTCCTCACAACGCCATTTTTGGGACTTATGTACTACTTCGTCCCCAAGGCTGCCAACAGGCCGGTTTATTCTTATAAACTTTCCATTATTCACTTTTGGTCGCTGATATTCATTTATATCTGGGCAGGACCCCACCATTTGTTGTATTCTGCGTTGCCAGACTGGGCTCAAAACCTGGGGGTAGCATTCTCTGTAATGCTTTTGATGCCTTCCTGGGGAGGTATGATCAACGGATTATTAACCCTGCGTGGGGCCTGGGACAAAGTAAAAACAGATCCCGTTCTTAAATTCATGGTAGTCGCAATTACAGGATATGGAATGGCAACTTTTGAAGGCCCTATGCTGTCACTTAAAAATGTTAATGCAATTGCACATTTTAGCGACTGGGTGATCGCTCACGTTCACGTGGGAGCACTTGCATGGAATGGATTCTTAACCTTCGGGATGGTTTACTGGCTCGTTCCTAGAATGTTCAAAACATCTTTATATTCTAAAGGACTGGCAAATATCCATTTCTGGATAGGCACCCTGGGAATAATCATTTACGCGCTACCCATGTATGTGGCAGGATTTGTACAGGCTAGTATGTGGAAACAATTCAACCCAGACGGAACCCTTACCTACGGAAACTTCCTGGAAACAGTTACTGAAATCCTGCCAATGTACTGGATGCGTGCCATTGGAGGAAGCCTCTACATTGTTGGAATGTTTATCCTGGTGTACAATGTATATAAGACAATTAGAACAGGATCTGAAGTGACCGATGAATTAGCCGAGGCGGCTCCACTTCAAAAACTTACCGGAAAACGTCTTGCGGGAGAAGGTTTTCATACCTGGCTGGAACGTAAACCGGTACAACTTACCATCCTTGCCACCATTGCCATTCTTATTGGAGGGATCATTCAAATTGTACCCACTATTCTGGTAAAATCGAATATTCCTACCATCACCAGCGTAAAACCATACACCCCGCTGGAACTGGAAGGACGCGACCTTTACATTCGTGAAGGTTGTGTTTCCTGCCACTCACAAATGATTCGCCCTTTTAGAAGTGAAGTGGAACGATATGGAGAATATTCAAAAGCAGGCGAATATGTTTACGACCACCCATTCTTATGGGGCAGCAAACGAACCGGACCAGATCTTATGCGCGTAGGCGGAAAATATTCCGACAACTGGCACTTTAACCACTTCTATGATCCGCAAAGTACGTCTGCGGGCTCAATCATGCCAAACTTTAAATGGCTGATTACAGATAAACATGACCGTTCCAACATTGAAGCCAAAATGAAAGTCATGGTAGATCTTGGAGTGCCCTATACTGAAGAAGCAATTGCCAACGCCCAGGCTTCCATGGATGCGCAGGCATCTCAAATTCAGCAGAACCTTTACAGCGACCCGGATTTTGTAAAGACCTACGAAGCGGACAAAAAATATGCAGAAGAAAACGGACTTGAGTTCGTCGAAATGAAAGATCGTGAAGTCGTCGCACTTATCGCCTACATTCAAAGGCTGGGAACCGATATCAAGATAACACAACCCGAAACCTCAACCTCATCAAAATAATAATGCCATGTTGAAATTTGTAAAAGGACATATGGAGACTATTGCCGGGATAGAAATTTACCCTATCCTCTCCCTGCTTATATTTTTTATCTTTTTTGTCTTACTCTTCTGGTGGGTTTTCACTGCCAAAAAAGATTACCTGAAAACGATGGAAGAAATTCCCCTGGAACCCGAAAATAACGAAGTGATATGAAAAATTTAATTTCAGGTTGGGTATGGATACCCGCAGTCTTCTTGATTCTGGTTGGTACAACCGAATATTTCATAGATTCAGGAGACAACTTTGCTTTTATTGAATATCCAATTCTACAACTTGTATTGCTGGTTTGTTTACTCTTTCTCATAGCACTTAATATAGTATTGGCTTCTATAAAGAACATTATGTTCCAAAGCCTTTCTGAAGAAGCCAAAGAAAAATATCTGGCTGCGAGGGAAGAAAGGCTTAAAAAGTTCGACTGGAAGGTGATACTTCGCAAAGTAAACGATGCAAAACCTATTTCTGAAGAAAGAGATATAGAGCTGGATCATAACTACGATGGCATTAAGGAACTGGATAATAAACTTCCGCCCTGGTGGCTCTATTCCTTCTATGCCACTATAGTATTTGCTGCAGGTTACATGTTTTACTTTCATATACTGGATGGTGACAACCAGGCAATGGAGTATGAAAAAGAAATGATCGCGGCCCAGTTAGCGGTCGAAGAATATAAAAAGAATGCGCCAGACTTAGTGGATGCAGAAAACGTTACGCTGCTAACCGAGGCTGAAGACCTTCAAAAAGGAGCTGCCATTTTCCAGAACAACTGTATTGCCTGCCATGCAGCAGATGCAGGAGGCGGCATAGGACCCAACCTAACAGATAATTACTGGATACTTGGTGGAGGAATTAAAAATGTGTTCCACACGGTAAGTGAAGGTGGCCGGGCTGGAAAAGGAATGATTGCATGGAAATCCACTTTAAAACCTACAGAAATTCAACAGGTGTCCAGCTATATTATTTCCCTTGAGGGAAGTGAGCCGGCAAACCCTAAAGAAGCTGAAGGAGACCTCTGGACCGAATAGAAGAAAGGTGGAAAAGGATTTTGCTGAATGTTAGAAAGGAACAAAAATGGCACAAGCGGCACAGGAAGATTACAGGGACAAGATAGGCACGATGACCAAAGAAGGGAAACGTGCCTGGGTCTACCCTAAAAAACCTTCAGGTAACTTCTACAGGTACAGAACCTGGTTTACCTGGTTTTTACTGGCCCTTCTCTTAACAGGTCCTTTTATCTTCATCAACGGGAACCAGTTTATGCTTTTTAATGTGTTGGGACGGGAATTTAGCATTTTCGGGTTTCCTTTCTGGCCGCAGGATTTCTATCTGGGAGTAACAGCCATGATCATCGCGGTAGTTTTTGTGATCTTGTTCACCACCGCTTTTGGAAGGATCTTCTGCGGATGGATTTGCCCCCAAACCATTTTCATGGAAATGGTTTTCAGAAAGATCGAATACTGGATAGAAGGCGACCGCGGTGCACAAATAAGATTAGATAAACAGGAATGGAATTCAGAAAAGGTTCGAAAAAAGGGATTTAAATGGTTCATTTTTTTCCTGTTTTCCTTCATTATTGCAAATGTCTTCCTCGCCTACCTCATTGGCAGTAAAAAGCTCTTACAATATGTCACTTCAGGACCGCTGGAAAACCTCAGTACTTTTGTGGCGCTGTTGATCTTTACCGGGATATTTTATTTCGTTTTTGCATGGTTTCGCGAGCAGGTTTGCACCATCGCCTGCCCCTACGGAAGGCTTCAAAGTGTGCTTTTGGATAAAAAATCTACGGTGGTAGCCTACAATCACAAACGTGGGGAACGGGAAAAAGGAAGGTCCAAATTCAGGAAAAACGAAAACCGGCAGGAGCTTGGAAAAGGAGATTGTATAGACTGCTCTCAATGTGTACACGTTTGCCCCACGGGAATAGATATTAGGAATGGAACCCAGTTGGAATGTATTAACTGCACCGCCTGTATTGATGCTTGCGATGCAATGATGGAGAAGGTGGACCTGCCAAAGGGATTGATTGGATTTTATTCAGAAGAAAATATTGAGAAAAAGGAAAAATTCACGTTCACCCCAAGAATGAAAGGTTTTGCAGCCATCATGTTTGTACTGGTAGGCATACTTTCAGGAATGCTATTTCTTAGAAATGACGTGGAAGCGTCCGTCTTAAGGCTTCCGGGGCAGTTATACGAAATGAAGGCAAACAATATGGTGAGCAACGTCTATACCTTCAAATTGATCAACAAAACCACTGCAGCAATTGAAGATGTTCGCTTTGAATTGTTGTCCCACGACGGTAGCATTGAATCTGTCACGCACCAGGATATCAATATTCCCGAAAAAGGTTTAGCTGAAGGAACACTTTTTATCAGGATCAACCAGGCAGCTTTAAACAGTGAAAAAGAGAACGTGGAAATAGGCATATACAGCGGAAAAGAACTTATAGAAACTACCAATACCAATTTTATGGGGCCAAGAAGTTTTAGGTAAGAAGTGATGTGGTGATGAATGTCAGGACGGGCGGAGATCGGCCTCTTCTATGAAACCGGACAGCAACTCTAAAGAAAAAGAATATTAAAAATGCCATTTTGAAGGCAACAAAAAAATACTGCTATGAAGATTAACTGGGGAACATCTATCGTACTGGCCATTGCCGCCTTTATTAGCTTTATCATGTATTTCGTGGTTTCCATGAGTACAGATAAAAGCATGGAACATGATCTTGTAACCGAAGAATACTACAAAAAAGAACTTGATTTCCAGAGTAGGCTGGACAGACAGCTAAACGCTCAAAACCTCGTTCAGGATATAAGAATAAAAAAGACTACTGAAGGTTTGCTCCTTATATTTCCTGAAGACCTGAATTTTCAAAACATTGAAGGAAGTGTGTTCCTGTACAGGCCGTCAAACAAGCAACTGGATATTGAACTTCCTCTTTCATTATCCTCTCACAAAATGCTCATACCTGAAAAGCACCTGGTGGGCGGCCGCTGGAACATAGAAATTAACTGGAACTATTTTGAAGAAAGCTACTATTTTAAAGAAGAATTGATCTACTAATGCTCTATTCTGCACTCATATTCGGACTGCTGGGAAGTTTTCACTGTGTAGGCATGTGTGGCCCTATCGCATTTATGTTGCCTGTCTCGCAGCATAGCAATACAACAAAGCTCTTTCAGGTTTTTCTTTACCACGCCGGGCGTTTATTGGCATACGGCCTTATTGGACTCGCCTTTGGGCTTGTGGGAAAAAGCCTTGATCTCTTTGGGTTTCAACAGCAGCTTTCCATCTTTATGGGAGTTTTAATGATCCTGGTCATTCTCATTCCTTCGGAAAAATTTCAGAAGTACAACGTTTCAAGGCCCGCCTTTAAAATGATTGGAAAAATAAAATCCTCTCTGGGAACGGCGCTAAAAAAGAGGACTCCAGATACTTTTTTCACCATAGGTTTCCTTAATGGTTTTCTCCCCTGCGGACTCGTTTATATGGCGGTCTTTGGTGCCGTTGCCGCCGGAAGTACTTACCAGGGCAGTTTGTACATGTTATTGTTTGGGTTGGGAACAATTCCTTTAATGACCACTGCAGTTTATTCAAAAGATATATTAAATAAAATTGCACGTCGGCGGGTAAGAAAGCTTATTCCTGCTTTTGTTGTGCTGGTGGGCGTGCTGTTTATATTACGAGGCCTTGGCCTGGGAATCCCGTACATCTCCCCTGCCCCTGTGACAGATCTTGTTTCGGCTGCAGCTTCGTGCCACTAAACAGTAAGAATTCCCTTTTGGAGCAAATTAAAAAATGCTTCAGTTTAGGGAAATGTGCCAGAACTCTCTTTCCCCCTACGAGAGGGTTTGGCTTTTATAGATGTCTGCTGCTGCATAGTTTTTTAAAAGATAGTCCGAGAATGCCCTTTTTCGATACCCATATTCCATTTCCGAACCAAAGGTTAATTATTAGCCAGTTATATAAAGGCTGTGATTGCTGAAAAGCTTTTAATGTGCAAAAAAGCCTCTATCCATTCGTTTTTCTCTCTCACAAAAATCCTTTTTAGTAATTATTTCTGAGAAAAAGGATCAAAAATGACCTTTTCAACACAAAAACTGACCAAGGTCATAAATGAAAACGATATAGTTGCACTTTTCCCGTATCACCTGATTCAGGTGCATTTTAAGAAAATTTTAAAATTATTAAAACCTGATTTAGGTCATTATTTCAGCGGGATTCCTGTCGCATCTTTGTGGTGTAATTAAAAACAAACATTATGAAAACCTCAAAACAATTTTTGCTCGTATTAGGAAGCTTTTTGATGATGGTAGTTTCAATCCAGACAGCATATGCTCAAAATTTCAATATCAACAAAAGTGCTTCAGAATTAATCGTAGAAGGAACCTCTAATATTCATGACTGGGAAATAAAAGCAGAGGACTTTCAAGGTAACCTTGATGTGGAACTAAAAGATGGACAACTGGTAAAAGTGAACGAACTCAATTTTGCAGTGGTTGCCGAAAGCTTAAAAAGCGGTAAAAGAGGAATGGATAAGAACACTTATAAAGCATTAAAGACCGACAAGAATCAAAGAATCATTTTCCAGCTAAGCAAGATAAATGGTATTGACTGTACCTCAACCAGTAAATGTAAAGTTTCTACCAGCGGTTACCTCACTATTGCAGGTACAAAGAAACCGGTAGACATCATTTTTGACGCTACTGTAAACCAGGATAAAATCGTACTAAGCGGAAACCAAAATATCAATATGACCCATTTTAATGTAGACCCCCCAACAGCAATGTTTGGAACTATTACTACAGGAGAAGAGGTTAAAATCAATTTCAAAACAACATTTTCCAGGTAACAAACCCATTTAATTTTTAAAAATCTAAATCAATTTAAAATGAGAAATTTAGTCAAATATTCCGGTATTGCTTTAATGATGGCCATGGGCTTTCAGGCACAGGCGCAAGATGTAGACGTTCTTGTAGTCGAAGAGAATGAACAAACTACCCTTTGGGACAGATCTTTACCTAATTTTCGATATCCAGATCAACGTGGTGTTAACACCTTTGAACCAGCCAAAGACATTGTATATGGTGAGTTTGAAGGAGTACAGGTAAGACTTGGAGGTGCATTTGCACTTCAATTCCAGGGACTGGATCAGGAAAATGCATCAAGCGCTCCAGAACTGTACGAATTAGGAAATGACTTTAACCTTGCGACTGCCAACATGACTTTTGATGTGTTACTGGCAAAAGGGGTGAGAGTACACCTTAATACTTACCTTTCTTCACAACACCACCCAGAGGCTTATGTAAAAGGTGGATATCTTCAGGTAGATAATCTTGATTTCATTAGCGAAGGATTGGCTTCAGGATTAATGGAGCACTTAAGAATCAAATTTGGTCACATGGAGAACAACTATGGTGATGCACATTTTAGAAGATCTGATAACGCGATGGCTCTTTACAACCCATTTGTAGGTAACTACATAATGGACAGCTTTACTACCGAAGTAGGTGGTGAATTGTACTACTTCAATAATGGATGGTTAGGTATGGTTGGATTCACCAACGGTAAATTAAACCAAACCACTGTAGGGGAAGGACACACCAGCCCATCATTACTTGGTAAATTAGGATACGACAAGCAAATCTCTGACGACTTTAGATTTAGACTAACAGGATCTATATTCCACAGTGCGCACAACAATGGTAGAGGTATATACCTTTACAGTGGAGACCGTGCAGGATCAAGATACTACAACGTAATGAGTGGTCCTGATGGTGGAGACAGCTTTAGAGCTGGTAGAATTAACCCCGGACTTGCAAATGAAATGACTGCCTTTATGATCAACCCTTTCATTAAAGTTGGCGGTCTTGAGTTCTTTGGAATCTATGAAAATGCTACAGGGAAAACCATGGCTGAAACCGATGACAGAACCTGGAACCAGTATGCAGGAGAACTTATCTACCGCTTTGGAAACACTGAAAACTTCTACGTAGGCGGGCGATACAACACAGTAAATGGTGAGCTAATCACAGGGGAAGATGTTTCTGTAAACCGTTTCAACCTTGGTGGAGGATGGTTCATGACTAAGAACATCCTTACAAAAGTGGAGTATGTGAACCAGGATTACAACGATTATCCCACAGGAGATTACCACCAGGATGGAAACTTCAACGGATTTAATGTTGAAGCGGTTATAAGCTTCTAAAAATTGTTTGAGTTAGCCAGGAGAACGGGGGAATCAAACAATTCCCCCGTTTTTCATTACAAATCGATATTTAAATAAAATTTGCCATAAAATGAAAAATGTTGTGCTACTTGTGTTATTGTTCTTTAGTGCATTCACAAATGCACAGAACAGCTTTCAAAATAAAACCATTGCCGTTCTCCCTTCCAGTAAGCTTACCATTAAGGGAGACACCAATATCAAAGCCTTTGACTGTGTATTTGACATGCAGTATCTTCAGAAGGAAAACAAGATAAGATATATTGTTGATGAACCCGGGCATGTACGCTTCAAAAATGCCATCCTAACCTTAAATACTAATGGCTTTGACTGCGGAAGCCGTGCGATCAACAAAGATTTTCATAAACTTATCCAGTCAGAAAGATATCCACAAATTCTAATCGAGTTACTCGAAATACGCAAACAACAAACCGGTAAGGCCAATGCAGTAGCCAATATCACTATTGCAGGAACCAGGAAAGAGCACACTTTTCCCGTAAAATATGTGAATGCTGAACTTTTGAACATTGAGGGAACCCTGCTGCTTGACATAAAAGACTTTAAGCTGGAACCACCCAGGAAGCTTTTTGGAATGATCGTCGTAAAAGATGAAATTGAGATCATGTTAGACCTTGAAGTGAAAATTTAAAAAGTGGAAAAAATGAAGTTGGTATCCGCCATAGAAGCAGTCTCAAGCGTAAAATCTGGGGACCGCGTGTTCATACAGGGTGCGGCTATGACCCCAAACCTGCTCATAGAAGCTCTTACAGACAGGCATCAAGAACTTAAAAAGGTAGAAATATTCCAGATCCACACCGAAGGAAATGCAAGATATACCGAAGCGCAATACAAAGATTCCTTTCATGTGAACAGCTGCTTTGTAGCCGGCAATGTCAGGAAGGCAATAAATTCAGAAAATGGTGCTTACATTCCAATTTTCCTTAGTGAAATACACCTGCTTTTCAGAAATGGCATTTTACCTCTAGATGTTGCTTTTATACAGGTTTCACCACCAGATGCTCATGGTTTCTGCTCATTAGGAGTTTCGGTAGACATTACACTTCCGGCGGTGCAAACCGCTAAAAAAATTATCGCGCAAATCAACCCCAATGTGCCCCGTACGCATGGTGACGGCATCATTCACACCAGCAAAATAGATGCGGCCGTAGAAGTGGACGTTCCCATTCACTCCCACAGTGTTTCAAAACCTTCCGAAGTGGAACAGCAAATAGGAAAGCACGTCGCCGAACTTGTAGAGGATGGCGCAACATTACAAATGGGAATTGGCGGCATTCCAAACGTGGTACTTTCCAACCTTATGAATCATCAAAAATTAGGAATTCACACTGAATTATTTTCCGACGGAATTCTGCCGCTTGTGGAAAAGGGAATCATCAACGGGGAAGAAAAGAAGATAAAAACCGGAAAGATCGTCACTTGTTTTGCGATGGGCTCGCCAGGCTTATATGATTTTGTAAATGACAACCCGCTGGTTCATTTTAAAGAAGCCGCTTATACCAATGACACAGCAATTATTCGGCAAAACCCAAAAGTAACCGCCATTAATTCGGCCATAGAAATTGACCTTACCGGGCAGGTTTGTGCCGATACTATTGGAAAATATCAATATTCCGGCGTGGGTGGACAAATGGACTTTATTCGTGGCGCTTCCCTTTCTGAAGGTGGAAAAGCCATTTTCGCAATGCCTTCGGTGACGAGTAAAGGCACGTCTAAAATTGTTCCTTTTCTTAAAGAAGGCGCAGGAGTCACCACCACCAGGGCGCACGTGCACTACATCGCCACAGAATATGGCGTGGTAAATCTCTTCGGAAAAAATTTAAAACAACGCGCGAAAGCTTTAATTTCCATTGCTCACCCAAACTATAGGGAAAAACTCGAAAAAGCCGCTTTTGAACGCTTTTATTAGTACTGAAGCAAAATCTTTATTGCCCTTCATCATTTCCGCGGAAAATAATGCCGGGGCTTTAGAAATCTCAGGAGAATCTGTAATTTTATAGATGATCAAAAACATTTGCTATGAAAAGTAACTTTAATGAAATCGTCAACGGAGACAAGCCTGTGCTAATCGATTTTTTTGCCGACTGGTGCGGCCCATGTAAAGCGCTTGCTCCCATTCTCAAAGAAGCCAAAACCGAACTGGGTGAAGACGTGAAGATCGTGAAAATAGATGTTGACAAAAATCAACCTCTTGCCAACAAATACCAGGTGCGTGGTGTGCCAACCCTCATTCTTTTCAAAAACGGTGAACAGCTTTGGAGACAATCGGGCGTGGTACAAAAATCTGAACTTGTACAACTGGTACGGGCCCATCAGTAAGCACAAAATCTAACCGGATTACGGAATCTTCTCAATATTAAACTACCTCAAAAAGCATATGCATAAATGAGAAGGAGCATATTTTTTTAAGGCAGATCTTACCCGTAGGAAAATTGCCGTTCTTACCGGGCTAAGGGTTGAAGCCGTGATATAGGCCACAAAGTCTCTCGAGAAAAAAGCAGAGCTTCAAGAACCCAAAGGTATACCAGTAAAACCACAAGCCTGACAATCAATACCATACATTCAAAAAATCTTCTGAAAAATTACCTTTTTCATGACTCAGGTCATATTTATTCCCTTGCTTTCACTCTAATTTTACCCCTGAATTTAAAAAGCAATTGTTATGAAACTTTACAGGGTATTATACGAAGATTTTGAAAAACTTTTTGTTGGTTATGCTGCATTAGCAATCATCCTTTCAAGTTGCGTGGGCGCTGCAGCAGCCATGGTGATCCTTATGAACGGGCACGACATGGTGCAAATGAGCCAGTTATTAATTGTGGTGGGAGTATGTATGTGGTACATGGCATCTGTACTTTCACAAATGAAGCCTAAATTTGTATTCAATTCTCTTGCAGTGAGCCTTCTTGTAAGCACCGTTCTTATCTTTGTAAATGTATTGATGAGATACTTATAACCCGCATATCATGAAACAGGATATACAAAACAGGAACGATGTTTTCGTCCTGGTTTCCACTTTCTACGCCAGAGTAGTGAAAAACCAGGAAATTGGATACTTCTTTGATGAAGTCATTGAAGATTGGACTGAACACATAGAAAAACTTACTGATTTCTGGGAGACAAACCTGTTCATGGCAAGCAAGTTCCGCGGAAATCCCATGCGGGCTCATAAGGAAGTAGACCAAAAATTCAATCACAGTATTGAGCAGAAACATTTTGGTGTATGGCTAAATCTCTGGTTTGAAACTATAGACGATTTATTTGAAGGAGAAAGAGCAAGCATTGCAAAGAACCGGGCGCGCAATATGGCCGGCAATCTTTTTATGAACATGTACCAAAGCCGTCCTGTAAGTACACCTTAAACTTCTACAATCCTAACCATTCAAAAAAGGGCTTTTACGGCCTTTTTATACTAAAAAAATACTCTTAACAAGAGGAGCCAAAAATGTCATTTTTGGCTCCTCTTGTTTTAAAACATTTAGAAATACTTTTTAGATGGTCATTGAGAAAAGCCGGGTTTCGGGTTTGCTTCTTTGCAGAAGCATATCAAAAGCCATACAGACATTTCGAACAAATGGCCTTCCTTTTTCTGTGATTTGAAGGCTATCTTTTTCAATAATTACCAGTCCGTCGGCTTCCATTTCCTTCAGTTTGATCAAAACATCAGGAATTTCTGAAAAATAGTGTGATTTGTTGCACCAGTCTGTCTTCAACCGGCACATCAAATTGAGAATATGCTGTCGAATTACCTCATCTTCCGAAGTGAGAATATGTCCGCGGTAAAGCGGGATTTCCCCCTGCTCCAAAAGAGCATAATAATCTTCCAGTTTTTTCACATTTTGGGCAAATCCTGTCCAGCTGTCACTTATAGACGAAACTCCCAAACCTACCATTACTTTGGTCTTCGAAGTGGTATAACCCATAAAATTGCGGTGCAACTTGCCCTTTTCGACTGCTTTATATAAAGAATCTGATTTTAATGCAAAATGATCCATACCAATTTCAATGTAACCTGCTTCTTTCAGGAGCCGCTTTCCTGTCTCGTACATTTCCCGCTTCACACCGGCAGTTGGCAGATCTTCGTCTTTGTAGCCGCGCTGCCCGTTTCCTTTGATCCATGGCACATGCGCATAGCTGTAAAAGGCGATCCTGTCTGGCATTAATTCCTTTGTTTTTTCAATGGTACTGCGAACGTGGTCTACGGTTTGAAAAGGAAGTCCGAAAATGATATCATGCCCTACGGAATTATAGCCAATTTCCCGCGCATTTTCTGTAGCGTTCTTGACATTCAAAAATGGCTGAAAGCGATGTATAGCCTGTTGCACCACAGGATTATAATCCTGCACGCCATAACTTACCCTTGTAAAACCAAGTTCGTTCAACACCTGTAAATGATCTTTTTTCGTATTGTTTGGATGACCTTCCAGACTAAAATCAAATTCTTCGGCACGAGTGGCATTTTTAAACAGACCATTAATTAATTTCCGAAGGTTTTCGGGAGAAAAGAAAGTGGGCGTACCGCCACCAAGATGAATTTCCCTTATCATGGGTTTTTCTCCCAAAAGACCCACGTAAAGATCCCACTCTTCCAAAAGTGCAGCAATATAAGGAGATTCAACCTCGTGGCGTTTGGTAATGCGCTTGTTGCAGCCACAAAAAGTGCATAAACTTTCACAAAAAGGTAAATGAATGTATAAACTTATACCTTCGGAAGAATTACTTTCCTGAAAAGATCTTTTTAGGGATTTCTTGTAATCGTCCACGGTAAAAATCGCCTCATTCCAGTAAGGAACGGTAGGATAACTTGTGTACCGCGGTCCTGCAACATTGTATTTCTGAATCAAAGAATTGTCCATACCGTAATTTTAATTCACAAAAATATCGCGGTACTGCAGCTTAAAAAATGATACTCATCAGGTTAAGTGCAGACAAATGATTCAAAAATGGCATTTTTGAGACCTATTCTAAAATCAAATTTTTCTCAGTGAGATATTTCCAGTATCTCTTCGGCAGATGTTGTACGTGAAGCTTTGAGTTTGCACGGCTTTTAATATTTACACTTTCAAAATACTCTTTCCACAGCACCTGGAAATCATTTTCGGCCTCAGCAAAAAATTCTGAAGAACCACCAGAGATATTTATGGAAGGATCGAGGTCAAGTGCAATAAAATCTACCTTTGATAGATCGTAAAACAGCCCAAACCTGCGTTTTAGATCGTAAATAATCCAGCGTTGATCTGCATACCTGTTTTTAAAATGATTTTTAATGATTGGAAGCACGTTAAAATCTGGTTCAATGGCGGCAAAATAAATTTCATCTTTCGTAAGTCTGAATCTTACAAAAGCTTCCATACGGTGCTTTTCACGTCCCACCTTTTTGGCCGTCTGGGTTACTTTTAGAACAGCGGGATGTGAATAATCCAGGTCTACCGGGCCAGCTTCAGAAAAAATATACCTTATCATCGAAAAAAGGTGATTTTCAATCCCTTTTATTTCACTTAGAAAAGCCCATTTTAGACGCTTCAAAGTAATTGCAGAAGTTTTCTTTTGCAGCGATTGCCATACCCGGTTCGCCTTGGCAGCATCGGTAATCACTTCCTGCGGACTGTTAAAAAGTCCGGCGGAAACATTTCCTTCCGCAGAAATATCGGGCAGCTCAAGTTTCTCCTCGTAAGCGGTAAAAACGCAACAGAGAAATCCTTCAAAACTTCCGTCGTAGGTTAGAATTGCCTGTCTCATTTTAAAATAGACTTAATTGCGGACTTAAGGTATTTCTAAATTTGGACACGGAATTCTTCAGGATTATCTGTTTAAGATTTTCGCTGGAATATTCTTTCAATTCATTTTCCCCGGAATTACATGTGAGGAAATATTTCGCCCTGTTGGAAGCAATTCCAATTCTCTTTAAATGATCCCAGGTTAAATTTCGGAATTTGCGCGCCTGCAGGATCTTGTTAACCGACTTTAAGCCAATCCCCGGAACACGCAGCAATAGCTGCTTTTCTACTGTATTCACGTCAACGGGAAATAAATGACGGTTTCTAAGTGCCCAGCTCAATTTAGGGTCAATATCAAGTTCTAAATTGAGGAAATCGTTATTGAGAATTTCGCGTACATCAAAACCATAAAAGCGCAGCAGCCAGTCAGTTTGATACAACCTGTTTTCCCGAAGCACCGGGACAGCGCTGCCTATCGAGGGAAGCCGTGGATCACTTGCCACCGGCACATAACCCGAATAGTACACGCGTCTCATATCATATTTCTTATAGAAAAAGTTAGCAGAATACATGATATCACGGTCACTTTCTCCCGAAGCGCCCACGATCATTTGCGTGCTTTGGCCGGCGGGAGCGTATGTGGGAGTGCTTTTAAGAAGTTTACTTTCCTGCTTGTATTGAATGATCTCATTTTTCACCTTTTCCATGGGCTTTATAAAATCATCATGGTTTTTATCCGGAGCCAGCATTTTCAATCCCGACTTTGTGGGAATTTCTATATTGACACTTAACCGGTCGGCATAAAGTCCCGCTTCCCGCATCAATTCATCACTCGCACCGGGAATAGATTTTAGATGAATATAGCCATTGAAGTTTTCCTCCAGCCGAAGTTTCTTCGCCACCTGAATTAAGCGCTCCATGGTATAATCGGCATCTTTAAAAATCCCCGAACTCAGGAAAAGTCCTTCAATATAATTGCGCCGGTAAAAATTAATGGTAAGATCTACCACTTCCTGCACTTTAAAAGCCGCCCGCTTGATATCATTGCTTTTGCGCGTTACACAATATGCACAATCAAAAATGCAGTGATTTGTAAGAAGGATCTTTAGCAGGGAAACACATCTTCCATCTTCGGTATAAGAATGACAAATTCCCATGCCCGAGGAATCGCCCAAACCTTTATTGCTATTTTTTCTCTGGCTTCCACTGGAGGAACAGGAAACATCATATTTAGCTGCATCGGCAAGAATGCTGAGCTTCTCCTTTATACGATCAAAGTTCATTTATGGATTTTTTCCCAAAATTAGGATTTTTTCCTGTATAAATGTCATTTTGAAATATTTAACAGTGCAAATATTTGGGACATTTCTCACTTCATCCATCCCGAAAATGTTAATTTGAAGAGGAATGAAAACCCAAAGAAGCAGGCTATTATACTAAAGATTTCATAATCAAAAAGAGGTCTTGTTAATTATTTACTAATCACTATTTCATTAGAATTTTATTAACAACTCATCCTGTAATTTAGCTTTTGAATCAAAAAAGCAATAAACCTATGACTACATTTCAACCCTCTGTAATTCTTGATGAAGTGAATACGTTGGTATCTAACAGTTGTAACGCTACAGGCATAGGTTCCTCCTTTCATTCCCTTCATAAAGGAATCGTAAAACTATACTTCCAGGCGAAGGCAGTAGAAATAGATTACGAGAATCATATTATAAAAGCCGAGATACCGGTTTCTTTAAACGAATATACCACAGTTTCCTTTGAATGTAAGGATCTAGAAAGATTTCTAAAATCCTGTATTAAACAGGATAAAAGAAGTTTGATGTTTTATCAAAATGTGCTCACTTACTATAGTCTGCAGGAAGTAGCATAATTCTTTTTTAGCTTCTGAAAGAATTAATTTCAGAAAAAACCTGAAAATCTTCATTTTTAAATTCGTTGAGAATTAGGAAAATGGAAGAATCTACAGGTATAAAAAAAGCGGAAGAAAAATCTTCCGCTTCATTTTATTTCATGTTATTCATGTATGGGTTGTTAGAATTTGTAGCCTACCCCTACCATCAAGGTATTTATACCACTGTCTAAATCTACATCATATTGCTCTGCATATTCCATAGATTCACTATTGTATCGGTTGGTGAGTTCTATACCATATCTCGCTTCAATAAAAAAGTTCTCTGTTATTTGATACCCTGCTCCAAA
>JACLAD010002855.1_pt1 | contig 87529 bp, 93 predicted proteins | sample 8027901 | NCBI WGS metagenome assembly JACLAD01 (sample SAMN15725071, study PRJNA655200) | protist metagenome | isolation source: fluorescence activated cell sorting (FACS) single amplified genomes of... | place: Spain: Blaines Bay Microbial Observatory, Mediterranean Sea | collected 2016-07-05 | reverse complement strand
CTATCGATACCAAATGTCACATGCCTAGTTGATAGTGTTCTATGGAGAGGTTTAAACCTGTAAAAACTATAGATTGTAGTTATCTCATTGATTGGCATCACAATCCGATATCGAAATTGGATTCTATCAATACCAATAAAATTATAAGAATCATCATCAAATTTAATATAATCGTATTCTTGAATTCCTTTCGAATTTACTGCATATAATTTCTTTTCAAATGTAGTCCAGTGACGAACACCAAGATCAGATTCATCACTTTGATTAAGAACTACTAATTTTACCCAGAAACCATTATAATACGAATGTATATTCTCAATTTCACTTTTCCAATTTGCTTTCTTAAGGTCAGATAGACTAGTTGTTTCGTCCATGTCTTCAAGATACTGAAATTGCTCGATTTAAATCTTTGAATCACCAGTGTAAACGTACGGACTCCCAAGAGCACAAGTACCCGCAATATACATGGAGAATATTGTGATACTGGTGATTAGGTAAGTAAGAGTTGTCAGACGAAACATATGATTTCTAGTTATCTTATTTCCTAAAATGGAGGATTATTTTTTGATCTCTCCAATCAGATTAGACCACCAATCAATAGTCAATGTTTGCTCTTCCATTGAAATTAATTGACCTAGCTTTGGAGTCATTAGTTTCACGTTATGTTTTTTAGAAAACCTAACACTCTCTTGGATGGGGTCATACCAATTATGGATTGCAAGATTGAACATGCCCCAATGAACAGGGACTAAATAGCGTCCCTTGAGATCAATGGATGCCTGTACTGCTTCTTCAGGTAGATTATGCACTTCCCGCCACCGCGCGTTGTATTGCCCACTATCAATAAATACCAAATCAATGGGCCCGAACTTGTCTCCAATTTGTTTGTAGTGGACGTCGTACCCTGAATCCCCACTGAAGTAAAAGCTGACATCTGCTGACTGAACAACCCAAGAAGACCAAAGTGTTTGAGATATGTTGAAAAGGGCATGTCTTCCAGAGAAATGTTGGGCTGGTGTTGAAGTAAAGGTAACCTGATCGAATGAAGTAGACTGCCACCAGTCTAGTTCAACCATCTTCTCTTCACTCACCCCCCAGCTTTTCAAGTGAGATGTGACCCCCAGTGGTACAATAAATTTTGAAACTTTGTTACTCAAGTACTGAACAGTATTCATATCAAGATGGTCATAATGGTCATGGGAGATCAAAACGACATCGATTTTTGGTAACTCATTGAGTTCAAGAACAGGTGGTTGAAATCTAGGTACGATGAAATTGACTGGCGAAGCTGAAGTTGAGAAGACGGGATCTACTAAGATGATAGTGTTCTGAATATTTATCAGAAGGGTTGAGTGACCAAACCAAACAAATTTAATGCTCTCAGTCGGCTTCAAAAACTCCTTTAGATCAGGAGGCCGTATTTCGGGCAGTACTATCTCAGGAACGGTTTGATTGGGGTTAAAAAGCATATTATTGGAAAATCGCTTCATGGGATTCTTCCAGAAGCTATCTCTCTTCCGCATTTCTTCAAAAATATTTTCTCTACGATTTTTGAACCTCTTGTTCTCAGTGGAATAGTTCGGAGACTTCCGGAGTTCTTCCAAGTGGGCTCCACTCGGATTTTCCCCCAGTTGGGAGCATCCCAACAATGAGTAGATCAAGGCAATAACCAGAGCACATACACTGATTTTTCTAAAAATTTGCACGGGGTGGCTACGGAGAGTGGGGCGGTAGGAGAGCGATTGGGGAAAAAACTATTCAAGTAGATCTAGTACTTCTTTGATTTTCTTCCTGACAAGAACTCGATTTTCAATTTTGCTTTGATCTAGAATTAACGAAAGTCCTGGAATCTGATGTTCAGTCAAACCAAGCTGATCAGCTTGTTCCATCATAAGTCCTTCGACTTTATAAGTCTGCACAGGGTACGAGACACCTTTGACCTTGATCGTGTTATTCTTTGAACAGTTGATCTCACTTCGAACATGCAGATAGGTGTCTTCGGAGATAAGGATCGAGTTTGGCTTTGCGTTGCTTTCCAGCCTAGAAGCGAGGTTTACCCCGTTACCAATCACAGTATAATCTAACCTATCTTCGGAACCAAAATTCCCAACGGTACAGATCCCGGTGTGGATCCCCATTCTCGCATTGAGTGGGAGAGCAAGGCCTTTGTCTTTCCAGATTGCACGAATTTCAGCCAATTGGTCGACCATCTCCATTGCCATCCTGACACAATTGACAGCATCAGCTTTTTCCCCCTTACTGGCTGGGTCACCAAAGAAAATCATGATTGCGTCGCCAATATACTTGTCGATTGTTCCTCCCCACCGCAACGCAATTTTAGACATTTCAGTGAGATAGTGGGTAAGCAACTCTGTGAGTACTTCGGGTTCCAATCTTTCTGTCAGTTCAGTAAAGCCTTCGAGATCAGAAAAGAAAATTGTCAGGAGTTTCCTTTGAGTCTGAACTTTCACATCAAGTTCACCGGTAAACAGAGAGTTGTAAACCTCCGGGGAGAAGTATTTTGAAAGTTTCGTAGAAAAATTGGCTAATTTAGCATTGGCAACACTGAGTTTTTTTTGACTTTTATCACTCAAACGAATGAGCCGATTTTGCTCCTTATTGAGCTTGATATAGGCCTTGAGTAATTCTGCATAGTGACGCGCCTCAATTTCTTCTTCTGAATCAACTCGTTGTTTACCCTGCTCAATAATCGATTCTTCATGAGAAAGTAAATCAGTCATCAGAGTAACTCATTAACTTAAAGTTAGCATTCTCAATATCATCTGAAAAATCTTCCCCAAATTCTTCCATAGTGTCATCTTCCTCGTGGTAGTGCCATTCAACATTGATCTCTCTGTTTTCTCCCATCTCATCAATAAGCTCGAAAAGCTTCATCAGCACTCGAGCACTTGAACTATTAAAATAAGTTAGTTTGAAAACGAATGTTGCAGGTTCATTAGAATCATTTTGTGAATATTGTTGGATTGATTCTAAAATTGGTCGATAAAACTCATCAGAGTGCTCAGGGTAGGATTCTCCACCAAATAAAAAGTGGTGGTTACTAAAATCAAATTTTATTTCTGGAGTAGTCTCTGTAGCTGTAATATCTAAATTATCCATTTTTCTACTCAAATGATCGCGTTAATACAGAAAAACGTGTAGTCATCACTCACTTCTTCGAACGAAAATTCAAGAGGATGACCTGCCCTCCTGGCCATTTCTAAAAATCCCAAACTAGCACCCTTACTGCCTTCCTCAGGCCCTTCCATCATCTGTTTTTTATATAATTTTTTTAATTCATCCTTGTCCTTACCTTCAATCAAACTTACTCGCTCTTTCATTCGATTTACATCTTTATTAAAAATCAAATTTCCGCACCGAACAGTAATCCCCTCAGGGTTATTTCCAATTGTGACTATCCCGTAGCGTACTTCATTATCTAGCTCATCAGATTCACCAATCGAATCTGCTGAATAGCGAATTACGTTTTGAACACCTTCAACAAAGATCGAGAAAACCTTTTTGGTTTTTCCAAGATCTGTTTCTTCAACCTCTAATTTCTTTTTTATTGTTTCACCAATAGCAACCAAAATTTTTTGCGTCACATAACCACTGTAACAAAACATTATATCGTTTTCTTTCAGAGTTTTCTGAAGTTCATAAAATTTTATCGAATCCATTTTACCTTTATCTTTTCACACGGTTTCTTCTTGGTTACTCACTCGGAAGCCAAATAATGAAATATCGTCTCTTCTCCTATTTTTCCCCTGATATTGTTCAAAGTCTTGTGAAATGTTCTGGATTGTCAAATCAAGATCTGAAATCTCCCCAATCTTTCGAATGATGCGCTTTTTACCATACATAATTTTCTTGGGTCCACCTACTTGATCTGTCAACCCATCAGAAAAAAGATAGAAAGTGGGGCTACTACTTAGACTGACATCATGGACATCAAAGCTTTGTGGATGGGGTTTGGTTACATAACCAAGACTTTTTTTATTTCCTTTCAGTTCAAAGATTTCATTTGCTGCTTTGTAATAAAGATTCATCTTTGCTCCCGCAAATCGAAGAAGACTTTGTTTTCGAGAAAAGCAACAAACACCTCCATCCAGCCCAAATTCAGTTCCTGTGTTCTCATCGAACTTGAGTGTCTCTTCCAATAGGAAATCCAATGAATCTAGGATCTGATCTGGATGGCTAAGATCTACAATCTCTTTAACTCGATTCAGTAGAGTTGTGGAGATCAGTGTCATGAATGCCCCTGGTATGCCATGACCAGTACAATCCGCTACCATCAAGCAAGTCCAGTCTCCTTTTTTGCCAACCCAATAAAAATCACCACCTACAACATCCCTGGGCATCCAGAGATATTTTAACTCTTCAAATCCATGTTCTTGATAATCAAACTTGGGCAAAATTGCATTCTGAATCATGCTAGCTGAATCCACACTTTTCGTAATTAATTGATTTGCCTCTGTCAACGCTTTTGTTCTGGATAGAACTTTATCCTCCAACAGATCAATTGCACTCTGTTTTATGTCGTTTAACTTTTGCGCTAGGGCCATTCCAAGCATGATGAGTATTAGCAAAATTGCTAATACTTGTATTACATCTTTAATGACTTTTAATGTGTATCCTGCTTCAAACAAGAACCACATATCCATGAATGCTGTTGGAAATATAATTACAGGTACTAAAAAAGTAAAAAATAGATATCTCGCAACCTTGTCGCCTCTCCGCCATAATAAATAAGAAATGCAAACTGCTGACACTAATATTAAACCTGCTGGTATAAGCGCTAAATTCATTGGAATTGTACCCACACCCCAAGGATGATGTGGATATTTTATAATGTCTTTATACAGCTCAGTATTTGGGTATTGTAAAGAATCATAAAAATAAATAAATACACAAAAAAAATAAAATTTAGTGACGATTCCATAAACATAATAAGTTCTAGGAAATATTTGCTTGAAGGATAATAAATTCTGGAAAAATTTTATTAGAACAATCGACATGACACTCAAACCAATTGCTCCATAAATATAGTTAAATCTAATACCAAATGTGGAACTGAGCATCCATGTAATAAAAGGATATAATCCAACTAAGAGTGTTATTGAAATCCAAAGATAAGATCTTTCGTTAGAAACTACAAAGTAAAATAAAAAGTATAAGCCAAAACAAATCAACATTGAGATCATTACAACGTATCCTAATAACCTCATAATTTCATTAAATTCAATATCTTGCCATAACCCAATCGCCATCCAATCCAGACCGCCTTCAAAGATTTGATTTCTATCTAATGGTTGACTTCTGAAATAGCTGTAGATTTCGACTAGTTCATCTTTTGGCATTATTATTTTGTAATTATACCAAATACGATCCTCCGATCGATGTGTGTAGTTATCGTATATTGAGCGTACTAGCGGAAAACTATAAATTTTATTCGAATTTTTATAAATAATTCTTTTTTCAAAATTCCATCTATGAACCAGTCCTAAGTTTACTTTATCTGTTTTATTTTTAACTTTTAATCTTACCCAATAACCATCATAGAAAGATTGGGGAGTTTTCATTTTTGAAGTCCAGCTAGCTTCCGATAAATCTTTGTGAGTTAATTGATAACTGACATTTTCTAAAAAAGAATAATATTCTCTTGGGATGTTTGTTGATTCTTCAGATATGACTTGATAAACCTTATCTTTATTTTCATTGGCTTTCAAAGAAAACGTACAAATAAATATAAGTATAATAGATAACAGACTAAGCTTTTTCATGACGAAATCTAATTTTTTAAATATAGAATTTTTTATTTGAGTGATTTATTAGATTTTTGAAATTATTTTGTCTGAATTTTTGCACGAGAGTTCTTACATTTTTCAGCTGAACAACAATTAGATTATTCGGATGAAAGTAAACAGCGAAACCCCTGCTTGGGGCAAGGGCTTTGATGGGGTAAGATATTGAAGGGATTACTGCCCTGGACCTTTGTAATTGGCACTACCGGCTTTAGACATCACTTCAGTAACTGTTTCTTGAGCGATACAGGGAATCGTTTCAACATCCTGTATCATTCCTGCCATCCAGGCACTAGCAATAACAGACATAAAAGCAGCCTCAGAGGGTGCCTCACCAGCTACGATGGCATCCCACTTGCCGTGGGTAAAACCAAAGAAATGGAGTTTACCTCCAACACTTGCCATGGCTGTGGCAATGGCAGCTGCCCGATCTGAATCCGGGTTTTTCATCAGTGCTTCCCAATAGGCTGGGGTAACCTTTACATTTGCAACGGCTGTGTACATTGGACTCCTTTCTTTCATGATTATTCAACAGGGTTGATGGTAAAATTCTCTCCGCTATTAGAGATTGCTCTTTGCCAGTGGAAGAGAAAGCTAGACTCTAGACTAATCAGAGAAACTTTTCTACCATTCAGTAGTTATCTTGAAAACTAATAGCTACATTCGAATTCAAGCCCCAAAATTCCCTAAGGAAACAACATGAAACAAGACGATCTGGAGAGGCTCTCTTCAACCAGAAATTGTCCAAATGGTGACCTGAGTGGTGGCGATCTGAGTGGTGCTTATTTAAAGGGAGCTAAGCTACAAGAGGCAAATTTGAAAGATGCAGACTTCTCAAGCTGCGATATGGAGAGTGCCAACCTCCAAGGGGCCGACCTCTATGGAGCTAATCTTGAAGGCACTAAATTGCGTTTCGCTAATTTGGAAGGGGTTAACCTGGAAAATGCCCGACTCGATCAAGCAGACCTTCACGGAGTCAATTTGAAAGGTGCTCGGTTAGTGGCAGCGAGTCTCGTTGATGTAGATCTGCGTTTTGCCAATCTAGAAGGATGTGATCTGCGTAGAGCTCATCTCGGAGGAGCTAATCTCAAAGAGGGGAACTTGAAAGACACCAACCTAGGTGCCGCTAGTCTGAAAGGAGCCGATCTTTCGTTCGCAGAAATGGAAGGAGCCCAACTCTGCAATACCACCATGCCCGATGGGGAGATTATTTACAAAGACTGCTGAATGCTCACCTTCAGATCCACTGTCTCCTCTGCACAATCCTTGCTTCTTGAAAAAATAATTATTTGCCGCTGTTCAAGAAACAGCAACTTTTCCAAAATCAGTCCCCAAACAAGCAGTAAAAGTCTCTTTGAAAATTCGTTGATCCAAAGGAGAGTGAGGCATCGCCAATAGGGCTTCAAGACGGTGCGGATGGATTCCACCAGACCCAATAAGGACGCCAGAAGATCAGCAAACGCCCACAGCGCAGCAGCATAGAGACGCCAAGTCCAAGGCTAAACAGCATCAGCAATGGAATCGGATTCCAGGAAAGCCAGTAAAATCCAACCAGTCCTGTCAGCAATCCAAAAACAACCAGATCCACTGTGACACTCTCTTGACTCGTGAGGTGCTGCTGCATGTTCCTGAGGATGAATTCTGAGGAAAAGATGGTGATGGCGCAAAAGAGCCAACTGGTGGAGAGTTCCAAGTAGATTCCTAGCAGCACAAGCAGGCTGCCTCCAATACCGAAAACCAGAAATTCTCTGGGCAATGCTCGCATTCGTTGCAGACAGGTGATGACAGTCCCAAAACAGCCTAGGGCGAAGCTAGCCAGGAGAAATTGATAGATGGGCCAGCCAAGTTCCAAGTGCCAAAGGGCTCTTCCACTCTCAGGAACGCACAAGGCCAGTACAGCAATCATCAGCACAACACCTTCCAGTGAGCCGATTTTTCCGAAATATAGTTCCCGGCGAACTCGCTGCTCTACGTAGGTTGCTGCAAAAGCGACAAAATTCAGCCAAGTCAACACGAGAAACAGTCCATCCAACGGCAGATGCAGACACTTGAATCCCAGATAAACAACAATCGCTCCGTTGAAGACATCACTGAAGTGATCCAGCCACTCTCCCAAAGGAGAGCTTGTTTGGGTTAACTTGGCTTGCAGACCATCAAAATGGTCAAAGATCACATAAGCTGTAATCACCAGAACAGCAGCGCCAATCTCTGCAGGAGACGGCAACTTCAAGGTCGTGAAGTGGAGGAAAATACCCCACATCATCACGATAGAGACCAAAGTGAGGTAATTAGCAGGGACTCCATAAGGAATCCAACGGTGCAAGGGAATGAAAACATGCTTCTTGAGGATGGGCAGCAGCACTGACTCATCCACACAATTGTAACGATATTGCTCACTCATTGGTTCACGATGTTTCTACAAGATCTGAAAAAAGCAAAACCAGTCCTACAGGAAGTATTGGGGCATTACCTGATCTTTCTAGCACTCTTTTTCTGCTTCCGCCTCGGAGTGTTGCTTCAATACGGAGAGCTATTTACGGAGCTGAGTTGGGGACAGCTTGCGCTCAGTCTTTTGGAAGGAACCCGCTTCGATCTGGCATCCACTTCAATCCTGCTGCTAGTTCCCATGCTGGTGCTGACCTTTCCACTGCATTTCACTGGATCATCCATCTACCGCAAGCTGATCCAGGCAATCGTCTACTTGCAAATGTTGGGTCTGATCATCTTCTTGAGCGCAGACTTCGTCTACTTCAGCCACGTCAAACGCCACATCACCAACGAGCTACTCTTCTTAGCCAATGATACTGAATACCTGCTGCTGGAAGCCAGGGCACAATGGCCCGCGATCTTGGGGGTGTTGATTGCTGCCGTTCTCTGCTTCCCTTTATTTCTCAAGTGGCATCGTCAACACAACTTGGCAGGCGTTCGCTCCTGGAGTGGCTACCTGTTGAGTTTCCTGATCATGGCTGTGCTGGCTCGTGGTGGAATACAAATGAAACCGATTGCCGTGATCGATGCCTACCGTCATGGCAACGGCAGCATGGGCAATCTGATCCTCAACGGAATGTTTTCAGCCTCTCACTACAGCATCTCCGGACACTTCATCGAGCGGAAAATCACGAATGAAAAGGAATATCTAAGTACCCTTGGCATTTTAGAACCACAAGATCCAACCTATCCACTAGAACAAAAACCAGTCCGAAGCGGCAGTACCAACCCAGAGTTGAACCTAGTGATCGTCATGGTTGAAAGCCTCTCCGCTAAGTACATTGATGGACTATCCGGCGGAGGCTACGGAATCACTCCGGAGCTCGACAAACTCATCACCGAGAGTCGAGTCTTCACCAACTTCTTTGCCAATGGTCAACGTAGTGTGGATGGGGTGCAGTCCATCCTCACCGGGGTGCCACCGCTACCGGGCATTCCAGACATGACTGCGTTGACAGCCAACTACCCTCGGCTCGGCAACATGGCAAGAGCCAACGATATTCGAACCGTCTTCGTTAGCTCCACGAATAGGGAGTCCTTTTCACTGGATCTGATCGCCAAATCTGCAGGCTTCAACGAGTACTTTGGGCGAGAGGACTACCCTCTGCTGCTGTCCTATCCAGCAGAAGAAGCCCAGCGACCCTTGGGCTGGGATTATGAAGCGATGATGTATCTACTGCAGCAGCTGCAAGATCCAGAGGGCCGCTTCTTCGGTTACATCAATGCCAGTTCGGACCACACCCCCTTTGCCAAGCTGCAGGAACCCTTTACAGGTTACGAACACGGCACAGATACCGAGGGTGGTTACTTGAACATGCTGCACTACACTGATTGGGCGATTGGCAAGTTCATCGAGGAATTCAAACAGCATCCACAATTTGAGGATACCGTCTTCATCATCACGGCGGATCATGCGATGGCTCACTTTCAATCGAACGAGCCCTACGAGCGCTTTCGGATTCCACTATTGATCTATTCCCCCAAGCACGTGGAACCGGGGATTTCTGAAAACTATGGCTCACAGATCGATCTGCTGACCACAATTGTCGATTTGCTTGAATTGGAGGGGACCTACAGCAGCATCGGTAGCAACCTGCTGGAAGAGAAACCACAGTTTGCGGTCGTCAAGGAGGGGGCTCTGATCAACATCTTCAGCCCACTTGGTTTTCTGCAACACTCGCTGGGCCGAATGGTCCATTATCAATCGGCTGCAAACCAACCATCTGAGCAGGATCGCCAGCAACTGGAGGAGCAGGTTCTGGCATTTGATCACCTGACCTATCTATTGCTCACGGCGAACCGCTGGCAGCGTCTATGAGTAAGCTAGCTCTGCGCTGATTTCTGTATTCTCTCTGGCTTGGATTCTGGGGTAAACCTCATTGAGCACTCTTCGATAGTGCGACTCCATATCAATTTCCGCCCAGACCAGGTCTGGAATCTTCAGATAGGAGATCTCACGTTCTGCGCTAAGGTCAGAGATGTTCTCTTCGTAGTGGTGCTGCAATGTACGCGGTTTGTTCGCTGCGTGATAATCACACATGGCCGCAAGCTGATCAGCGGAGAGCCAGCTGATTCCTACCAATTCTCCACGCAGAGCAAACTCTGAAGACGGTTGCTTGTTGATGTAACGAATTCTTCCCAACTCTAGCGACTCTCCCTTGCCACTCCTGGGCTCTCCATAGATCCACACTTCATCCTTCGAATTTGTCTGGCCTGAGGTCAGCACCGTATCCGGCTGCCCTGCTTCCAACAACAACTCCAGAGCTCGGCGCTCGTAGATCAAATCGGATTCCAACAACAGAAAATCCTCTTGGACTTGGTCCTTCATCGTTGCTAGGGACTCCATGCTGCCCGACGAAGCGTACTGTTGATTATGCACGAAATCGAGGTGCTTTCCTCTCAACTGTTCTCGTAGTCGACTTTCCAACATCTGATGCTGAAAACCAGTGACCACGAAGAACTTGGTAATTCCATAGGAACTCAGCAACTGAATGGATCGCTCCAGTAATCCAGATCCTTGAATTTCCAGGAGTCCTTTGGGAACTTCGCCGATCACGCTACGCAGGCGCAGACCAAGTCCAGCTGCCAGGATGACCGCAGTTTTCGGTTGATAAATGCTAGGCATAAGGTACAGAGTGAGGTGAAAAGGGGCTTGGGCGTTTGAGGAAAAGCTTCATCAATGACTGGAATTGTCTAAAGAGCTAGCATGTGCACTGTGAGTGCCGTGCAACTAACCAAATCCTAACAGAAATTTTAAATTTTTGGGGGAAGAAAGCTCAAATAACAAGAAAGAAAAACTGGTTAGACTCGGCTAGGTAAGCCTACGGATCGCAGTTGGACGTTTTAAGCTCCCCATAAATCCAAACTTGCCAGCACCACCATCCGCATGGCCAGCAGCGTCAACACCCATTTGAGAACCACGCGAAATCGTTGATCACTGATCTTGGAGAGGACACGCTGTCCGAGGATATTGCCCGCCACAGCACCCATCAAGAGGGCCAGAATGATCTGCCAACAGGCCAACAGTTCAAAACCAATCAGACCAAAGGCCAAGGTCTTGAACCCATGTTGGAAGCTCATTGCTGCGCCATGGCTGCCCACTACCGATTGTTTGGACCAATGCTCATTGGGAACCACCGACATGACCAGTGGACCTGTGGCCCCAAAGAGCATGGACAAGGCGGAAGTGATAGCCCCTGAAAATGCTGGATGCCAACGAAACAGTTTCAGCCACTGGGTGCGCCACGTAGCGATGAGAATGAACGCTCCTAGGAACAGACCGGCGAATCTCCCACCCAGCAGCGACACCAATGGCAACACCAAGAGCGAACCTGCCGCAGAGCCTAGGGAAAAACCTCTGAGATAGTCCCATTCGAGATAGGCACGATGGACATAGGCCCGCCCGATATTGGAGAAAACTGGCCCACTCCATGGATCGGGATCAGCGCTACAGTTGGTAGGATTTGACCGAGCAAGGCAAGCAGCAAGACACCGCCGCCTAAACCCAAAGAGGCGGTGATCAGTGAGGTGATGGCCGAGGCCACTCCCACAAAGATCACGTCAAACATCAGAAATGGTAACGTCGTAGGCTACAATCCTCATAAATTATAGCTACACAGATGGGGAGCAAAAAATGGATTCTTATCCTCGTTGATCTAAGTTTTCCATTAGTGCTTGCATTCTTTCGACAACAGCAGCCTCCTTAAAAGACTCTTCGACACAACCATCATTGCTGAGCCAATCTAAGCCATAATTTCTGTAATATTCAATTCGGGGCTTCAGTTCTCTATTATCGTCGAAAGCTCCAATTGGCAAAAACATAAAACCATCAAAAGCATCAGCATAAGCATGTGTACGAGTTCCACATTCTGGACAGAAATGTAAATGCATTGGCATTCCACTTCCACCCATAAAGTCATAGCTTTTGGATTCGCCTGTTACTTCAATATCACTTGAACCATAAATAGTATAGATTCCCACCGCGCCCATTAGCCTTCTGCAACGCCCACAATTGCACTGGGAAACCAGCATTGGATCATATTCTGTTGTGAATCGAATTTGCCCACAATGACATCCACCTTGATGTTTGATCATAAAAATCCTTGTTTATAGCCTAAACCGCTGAAACAGCGTTTTCAGACTCTGTAGTTTTTTGCCCCAGGAAACAAGCCAGCAAAATCTGGGTTGTTTGTTTCAGAAGGGTCAGGCAGTTCAGCATCAAGGTCATATTGAACCACAGGTTGTGACATGATAGCACGACATCGTTTTGCTGCTTCAACACCTGAAAAATCTCCACTTGGGAGCTCACCATTGGTATCAGTAAAACCATAATCTACAGCTAATTCTGCAGTGTGAATGACTTTGCCATTTAGTTTAGCTAAATCTTCTTTCGAAGCTTTGTTAAGGAGGGCCGCAACAGCTCTCCCTGAAAAGATAGCTGTTTCACCACCTGGAAATGCCGTCACCTCGGTTACTGCAGCTCCAGGATACAAGGTGATAGTCTGAACACCATGAGGTTTCAGTTCAGCTGCCATATCAGTTGTGAGCCTATCCAATGCAGCCTTGCCTACTCCATATCCTATATCAAATAGATACTGAACACCTCCAAAACTAGATACCTGGACCATTAAGCCAGATCTCTTGTTCACCATCAACGGCGCTACCAAAGAGCTCATAACATATGAACTACGAAGCCCAGTCTTTATTGATGCATCAAAAACAGAGATGGGACGTTCCCAAAAAGGCTTACCACAGTGCGGAGCTATAGCGATAAGGCCGGCATAAGCGCTATTCACCAATAAATCGATTTGATTTTCTTTTCCTGCGACCTCCTTCACAAAAGTTTGAGTAGCCTGATCATCATTTTGATCTAGCGCATAGGGAATCACACTACCATTACCACTAGTCTGGGAGACCTCATCCGCAAGAGCTTCAAGTGCTTCTTTATCTCGAGCAGTTGCATAAACCCTACATCCTTCTTCTTTTGCTAAAACGAGTGCTATTCCCCGCCCCATACCTCTTGAAGCACCAGTAACGATACAGATTTTTTTGTCCATTATTTTCTAATTTGCTTTATGGTTTTTTCGTAATTAACAATAGGGTACTTTTCTTTAATCAAAGTACCCTTTTTATTTCTTTAATTTCGCTGATCTAAGTTTTCCATTAAAGCCTCAATCCTTTCTGCCAGTGCCATTCCTTCAAAAGATGCCTGAATACAGCCGTTATCTCTGATCCAATTTAATTTCAATTCTGTGAATACTTCTATTTTTGGCTCAAACGGAGTTGGATCATCATAAGCACCTATAGGAATCATTCTTACACCTTCTATAGCTTCTGCTTCTCCATAAATACGCGTTCCACATTCTGGGCAAAAATAGTAATGAAAGGGCATACCACTTCCACCTTGAGTAACATATTCTTTTAGATCTCCAGTCACCTCTACTTCAGGTGCACCGAAAAACGTACCGACGTTTACAGTGCTCATGAGTCTTCTACATCTTTTACAATTACACTGATAAACGAGTAATGGATCGTACTCAGTAGTGAATCGAACTTTCCCACAATGGCAACCACCTTGATGCTTGATCATTCTTTGTCTCTAATACTAGTTAATGAATTAGGTCCATAGCTTAAAGATTCTTTCAAAAACTATAGACTGTGATTTCACTACTAACCTCATCAACAAAAGATTTTAGTAGTGAGTGGAACATTTTTGGTTATGGACCAAAACCTCTCATCTAGTCGATCCAATAATAACAAAAAACACTACCATCAGGTATTTCAGCCATCCTTACTTCACACGAAAAATGAGCATCGTTTGGTCATCCTTAAGTGGTTCTGTTCCACGATAGTTCTCGATGGCAATCGAGATATTATTGGCCACTTTCTGTGGCGAGTGATCACTCCAAATTTGTAAAGACTTCGTCAACTGGTGCTTGCCGAACAGCCTTGGATTTTCCCCTTCATTCATTACGTCGGTAATGCCATCGGTGTACATCACAAAGATCTGATCCTGCACAGGGATTTGGCTGGTTTTGAAGGCATAATTGAGTGGTACTCGCACACTTCCTACAGACTTTCGATCACCCTTCAACTCCTCAACTTGCCCATCTCCTGAGATCACCAGCATACTGTTGCGGGCACTGGCGAAAGAAAGTTCGTTCTGCTCACGATGGTAGATGCAAATGCTACCATCAAAGCCTTCATCTGAAGTCGATTCAGCTTTGTCATGCTGATTCAAAATGTTTTTGATCAATTGATGGACAGTGGTTAGGTATTGGCCTGCTGTTTTCACTGCTGGATCGTTCATCGCACGGTCAAAAGCGGCACTCGTGATTGTGGACAGCAGGGCACCGGGAACCCCATGACCCGTACAGTCCAACACAGCAATCACAACATCATCTCCCAGATCTTCCAGAATGTAGATATCACCACCAACAATGTTCAGCGGTTTCCAGACGATACTCACATCCAGATCCGAAGGAATTTTCTTCGGCAGCAAAGCGTTCTGAATACGAGAAGCTGAGCGGATCGACTTATGAATCTCCTCACGGGCTTCTTCGACAAGTTGTCGTTGACGAGCCACTTCCTTGGTGAGGTTGTTGCTGAGCTTGGCCTTCAGATTGAGACGTGCGATCTGCTTGCTCAGTTGCTGGACCTCGGCCAGAGCCAGAATTTTTTCGGTCACCATCTTGGCAAGTCCACTCAGCAGTTCGATCTGCTCTGGGCTTGGGCTGGTTTGAGGAGTGCTGCTGATGCCGAAAAGGGTTCCGATCGCTAAGCCTTCCGGATTGATCAGAGGCACCCCCACATAAAATCTGCGCTGGATCTCCAGATAGTTTTCAGTACTATCATTTCGTTCGTCCTTCTCCCAGTCTTCAATAACCAGGCTATCCAGCAGGTTCATAGTCAGATTACAGATGGATCCAGTCCTCGGAGTCTCTGTCTTGTTCAATCCAGCTTCAGCCAGGAAATGTTGTTTGGTTTCATCAAGAATTGAGATCCCCGCTGCTTCTACACCCAGCAGGTTCTTGATCAACCCAGGGACCACCTGAATTTCGCTTTTGCGGAGCTTGTCCAGATTGCCAAGATTTGAAATCGACTCCAGCCGCTTGATTTCCTGCTGCTTGAGCAGCGCCGCCTGATCCAGTTCTGTTTCCATAACCCTCTAAAGTACTCTTATCTTCTAGTTCAGTTCCGATTTGCCGTTGAATTTGCAACAAGGTGTCTCGCCTGCCGCAACAAATCCTGAAGTGCTGCGCTGATCTCTGGGGAGAGTTGGCTGGGGTCAATCTCCAAGTCCACACCTGGAGCATGAAGGGCTAAGGCCTGGGCGTGGTCCTGTTCAATACTCTCCTGGACCACATAGGTCTGGATCGGACGAGCAAAGCCCTTGACCTGGATCACCTCCTTGGGGACACAGTTGAAGTGATCCTGCACCAGCAGCATCGTTTCCTCACTGATCAGCACCTCACCTAGCTTGGCAGCTGATTCAAGCCTTGATGCCAAGTTGACGTGGTTCCCGATTGCCGTGTAATCCAACCGATTCTCAGAGCCAAAGTTCCCAACTGTGCAGATTCCCGAGTTGATCCCACAACGAATGCGGAAAGGACGAGAAACCCCCATTGTACGCAGGGTCGCATTCAACTGGTCCGTCTTGCTCTGCATCTCCATCGCCATCGCCACACAACGGGTCGCATCCTGTTGCGGACCATCTGTCTCAGGATCGCCAAAAAAAGCCATCACCGCATCACCGATGTACTTGTCAATGGTAGCACCATGAGAGATCGCTATCTGGGCCATCTCATTCAAGTAGGCATTGAGGGATCGGGTGAGGATTTCTGGTTCAAGCTGGTCGGTGATCTCTGTGAAGGAGGCAATATCAGAGAAGAAGACTGTCAGGAACTTGCGATCCGCCCCAACCCTGACTTCTGCTTTCCCCGTAAAAATTGACTCATAAACTTGGGGAGAGAGATACTTGGAGAGCTTGACTGAGAGCGATTCCAGCTTCTCATTTTGATCACTGAGGGTGGCGTTGAGGAGAGATTGTTCATCCGAAAGTCGGCGAATTTCAGCTTCACTGCGATCCGACATCTTGATCAGTCGGCGTGTACGCTTGAGCAATTTTTCATAGCCCTTCAGCAGTGTTGAAAAAGCCTCTGGGGTCAGATCCTCTGCCTGCAGATGCTGCTCAGCCTGCTCGAGGATCTGTTTTTCCGTAGCAAAGAGGTCATTGCTCATGCCCGATCCAGATACTGAAGCAATAGGTAATCATCATCAATTGGGTCTAAAACAGAATACTGTCACATCATCTAGCACTGTGTTCTCACCTCGATAGACAGACAATGTTGTAATCAATTCATCACAAATTTGTTGGGCTGAATCCTCTTTGTGTTCAGTCAAAAACTTTTCAAGCCTTTGCTTGCCAAAACACATACGAGTTTCACTCCCCATCTGGTCAATGACTCCATCAGAGGCCATCAGAAACGTGTCTCCTACTGAATAGGTGATTTCGATTTCATCTCGAAAGGGGCGTTTGCGAGCTGTGTCGTAGCCAATCGACTTACGAGCCCCAGAGATTTCAGTTACACCGTCACCGTTCATATGAAATAGAGACATCTTGGCTCCAACAAAGCGCAGTTGCTGCTTATTGGGATTCAATTGACAGAGCCCAAAATCAAGACCATCACGATTCTCCTCATCGCTCCTACCAAGTTGGGCTCGAAGGCTGGCATCAAATTGCTTTAGCAGGCTGGTAAGATCCTCCAGGTCATTTTCCCGGATAATTCGGTTTAGAGTAGAAATGGAGACCAGCGACATGAAAGCTCCAGGTACCCCGTGTCCAGTACAGTCACCAAGCCCCACAAGATATCCATTTTCCTGAGGTTGAAACCAATAGAAATCGCCACCAACTACATCACGAGGTTGCCAGACAACACCAAAGTCCTCCAAGTGATCCTGAAGAGTCGTACTGCGGGGTATGAATTCACGTTGGATGCGGCTGGCATAACTGATACTAGAGACGATGTCTGCATGAGCATCTGCCAGTTCCTTGGTGCGCTCTGTTACCAATTGCTCAAGATTCGCGTTGACTTGTCTCAACTGCTCACGGGCTTCTTCAACTTGCTGTAGGTAGAGAGCGTTCTTCAGCGAGACAGCACCCAGGTTGGCTAACGTTGTGACCAACGTTTCATCCTGTGGATTATAAAAATTGATTTTCTTGCTTTCGATCGAGAGAATCCCGAGTAGCCGATCCTCCGCCATCATCGGGATCGCAACCTGGCTCTCCGAATCAGGCAAACCAACAATCTGCTCCTCAACTGCCTGGGTGCCAGCACTCTTGCTGATGGCCTGCATATACTTGCGCTGGGCTCCTAAATTGGCCATACGCATCAGGCGTTGCTTTTTGGCTACCATTCCGATCACACCCATACCAACCTTGACCGTCTTACCGAGATTGTCTACCTCGTAGCCATGGGTGGCCACCACCTCCAGTACTTCTTCGTCCGGGCGTAAAACTAACAAGATGCTGTGCTGGAAATCAAAATACTCTTCCATCAGGTTAAGCATCAGCGAGGCGATCGTCTTGACTTCACTGGAGGCGTTCAACGCGACCGCAACACGCTGCATAATCTCCAACTCTTTTGTCTTCCGTGCTAGCTTTTCTTCGAGGTTTTCTTCCATAATCAAATCAAACGATCTGTTCGATCGAATCCACTTTATAGATGTCAGCTCCGAGAAGCTTGAAGATTCCTGACATACCCGTCATTGAAGCGATCGCCTCCAGTTTCATATCCATCTCGTCAAAGAGAGGACCCTCTGTCTCAGTTCGTGCATAAGTAATTGAGAGGTCAAATGTAGCCCCATTTTCTGGGGATAAAATCATTACAACAGCATGTGGATTTTCGGCAATGTTGCGTCGTGTTTTATTAAAAAATTGATGAGATAGCGCAACATGATCCTCATCTACATACCAAACTTGGGAAATAACTGTGGTGTTTGGTTCTCCTGCAGCAGAACAAGTTGTCACACAAGCTGGAATTAGCCCTTGCAATGCAGGAAGGTGCTGTTCAGTAATCATTGGCATGTTTTTCTCCTCAGGAAATTGGTTTGCCAGCTTGCGGACCAGGTGTTTGATTAAAAATCTGTTCTAGTTCGATCGTAATTGCTGTATCTGCAACACGTCCAAAAATTTTTCTTGTGTTTTCAGGTGGCAACCCAAATTCGGACAAAATCTGGATAATGCTCTGACAATATTTCTGGGATGCTTGTACATCCTCTTCAGAGATAGGCCCAACGTCAGTTACGTTTCCTTTGACTTGGTAGGCCTCATGACTCACTAAGGCTGAGTAAAACACAGCTCTTTTAACTGTCTCACTGTTCTTAACTACACTTTCACAAAAAGCCCTCTGGACAAAAACAGTGATTGTACCCTCGTCCAAATTAATGCGGGAGCCGTGGGCAAAATTATGCGAAGGCTTCAAACCCAAGTCAGCTGAACCAATGTGCTGAATTCCATTCTGCAAGACATCCAAACAATTTTGGGGTATTTCCATCTATTCCTCCTAAGTTTCTCGTAGATTAACATAGATTACTTGCATCAACTTGAGGTCTCTTTGATCCAGACCTTGAAAACGAAGAGCAGCTCAGTAGAACCCACAAAATCGAACTCAAAGTGATCAGCCTTGCGGGCCATTTCAATGAATCCTAAACCAGCTCCCTTGCTGCCTTCAGGAGGCCCCTCACGCAAGCGCTGCTTGTAGGCCTTGCGCAGTTCCTTGTTATCCATTGCCTTCAATTCGTCCAGATTCTTCTGCAAACCCTCTGCGTTTTCATGGTCCATTGGGTTGATTGCTTCAATTAAGAATCCATCCTCCGCTCGGCTGATGGCAACGGTTCCAGTTCCTCCCTCCGCGATTCGATCCTTGGAATAGCGAATCACGTTCTGAGCTTGCTCGACGAAAATACCAAAGACTCGCTTGGTGATCTCCGCATCATCCTCCATTTCACTCATCTGCTCCCGGACGATACCAGAAAAGGTGGAGAGCACATCCTCGGAGAGGAGACCGGAGTAGCAGAAGAAGGTTCTGCGCTGTTCTAGCAGTTTGTGGAAATCCTGAGACTGCATGGAAACTCTCTCTTGGGGTTGGTTCAGATTTCGACGATTTGATATTGTGCATGTTCGAAGTCTTCCTCGAAGTCCTCTCCGGCTTCCTGCATGGAGCTGTCATCCGCGCGGTAGCACCAATCAATCTGGATCTGTTTGCCTTCTTCTGCGGCTTCCTCCAATTCCTCAAAGAAATCAAAGAGAAATTTGGCCGAGGAGCTGTTGAAATAGTACAACTCAATACGAGCATGGAAGCTCTCGGCGCTCTCAAGTTGCTGGCGAAGCGCTTCCATCACTGGTTCTGCAAATGCAGTAATGTCTTCTGGGTAGCACTCGCCTTTCATTTCAATACCCGTCGCTGAAATTGAGACGGCTGGGGTACGATTCGTCGCTTCTAGCTGCATACGATCACTCCAAAGGATTGGGACTTCAATTTTGTATTTTGCATCTTGTAGGTAGGGGTGAAACAAATTGCAAATTCTAGTTGCAAAGAAAAGTTGGGACTTACGACTTTTTCATATTTCCCAAGCAATTAAGGTCTGGTCATCACGTTGAGTTGCTTCTTCTCTCCAAAGTTGGATAGCAGACCTTACTTTGTTTGTCAGTTCCACCAGAGATACTTGTTCGTGGTGTTGCAAGATAGACTTGAGGCGATGTTTACCGAAAGAGAACCCTTCGGGATTACCCTCGTCCGGAATACCATCACTAAACAAGAATAGTCGGCTCCCTGAAGAAAGAGTGAACGATTGCTCCTCCCACTGCTTCAGCTTGGAGGGCTGACCTAATATTCTACGCTGTGGCTTGGTTTCCTTAATCACGCCATCAGGTTGATGTACCCAAAGTGGCCTTCGCGCACTGGCAACTTTCAGCATGTTTTGCTGGTGATCTAGGCAAACGAGCACACCTTCCGCACCACTACTGGAGAACTTGTCCTGCTCTGCTTCAAAGACTTCTCTGAGATATTGATCCAGTTGCTCCAGCAAACGAGCAGGCGTGGTGAGAGTAAGATTGTTTCCTAACCTTTGAAGGCCAGAGAGCAAGACCATAGTGATGAACGCTCCTGGCACTCCGTGTCCTGTACAGTCAAAAAGTCCCATCCAAGTCTGTGTGGAATTGGACTGTACCCAGTAGCAGTCACCCCCAATCTGGTCTAGAGGTTCAAACATTAGAGCGATTTGCCCAGAACTGTTTTCAATTGATGAGAGATCTGGCAATAAGGATTGTTGAATCCGGCGAGCTGCCGTGATGCTGTCCTGCATCTCCCGTTGTCTTCTCTGTAGACTCCCCAACTGATCGATCACCTCAGTCAAGGTTTGCAGATCAGAGAGGACTTCGTCTGCATGAGTGAAAGCATTGACTGGGTTATATATTTTGCGGAGAACTCCTTGTGGATCGATTAGAAAAGACTGACGCCTAGCGGCCATTCCAAATCGATTTGATCCAGTATATTTTGAAATCAACTGGAGTTCTGGATCAGCTAGTAGTGGGAGAGTAAGTTCATAGTTCTCAGCGAATTTAGCGTGCTGCTCCACAGTATTTGAGCTGATCCCCAAAGGTAGAGCACTAAGCTTGTCGAATTGTTTTAGACTCTGCACGAGAGCCTTGATCTGAGCCGTTCAAGCGAAGGTTTCATCTGCATAATAGAATGCCAACAACAACCACTTGCCGCAGTGATCTTTTAGTGAGTGTTCTAGCCCATATTGATCCTGTAAACAAAAATCTGGAGCAGGCTCATTGATTTGTAATGCTTGGACTTCCTCAGCTTCAAAGACGATGCCCTGTTCAAGCATCATCAAAGCACCCCCAAGACCCATTGCCATTGTCTGCGCAATCCCTGTCAGTATTTGTTCGGTAGTATCTTCTGGAAGGGCACAACTCTGGTAATTTTGTTCTAGTCTTAAGGTTGAAGTGCTTCCATTCTCCTGCAATATAACATTGGTTATGAGTTCTTGAATTGGTAGGAAATGAGTCAGCGAAAGAATTGTCATTTTCCGCTCTAGTGGATCAAGATTCTCCAGTCGTTCGACGATGACATTGCCATCCATTTCAAAAATTCGTACTGCACCTATCTCATTAGAATTGGTACCACCTTGGATCGTGACCGGAAGATATCGATCTAAGCCCTGGAAATCCGACCATAATTGCCATGCTAATTCAGCAGGCGCTTGAAGTGGGAATTCCATGAATAGATTTGGCATCTGTTATCTCGGACAGAAAGTTGGTAGGAGTAGCATGCACAGCCATAAATTTTTCAAGCTCAGTGCACGAAACTACAAAATTGCCATACTAGGCGGCAAACTCTAGCAGACTGAATGAGTTGAGTGAAGTGAGAATTAGAGGAATTATCAGCTGATGTGCGGCTCTATTGGCAAACCGCACGAAGAACAGATCATCACTTGTACATAAACTTGACTGTACAAGACCGGCCCCCAACTGCTTTACCTACCTACGTTCTTACTCCACCAACCTTCGCTCAATCCGGCTCTTCGAAACTAGGCAGAGCATGTAGAGGATGATTCCGTAGAACAAAGTGATCAGCGAAATTGCGATGGCTGGTAGGAGACTATCCTGATTGAGAACACTCTCCATCTCACGAAGCATCAAGATCGCTCCCACAAAGGTTCCCAGAATTCCCCAGATCAAGGAGAGGTTCCCGAGATCTCGCAAACACAACTTGGTGGGTTCCAATTGGCTTTTGTCGATGTTCTTGACACTGCCCAGCAGGGCTCTCCAGCTATTGCCATAGCTCTTCCAGCCATGCACCGAGATGGTGTAGTAGATGGTGGGCAAGACAACAATGATCAGCGAAGGAATATCGAGGACATACTGGATTTTTTTTGGCATCAGTGCCAAACGCATGAAGTCAAACGTACAGGCAATGAAGATCAGCGCGAATCCAAGCAAATGAGCGATTACCATCATCTTTTCCTTCTTGATGAAATAGTTGTGGAGGCTGCTTATTGCTCCTGCACTACGGGACCCGAGACAGGGTCTGTTACTCCAAGTTCGGGGCTGATCTCCTCCAACATGTGCCGGACACTATCGAGAAAGTCGATCATCGCAGGACGTGCATTGATCAGGGACTCCTGATTGTCCCACTCGCCTACAGAACAATAGGTGAATTCACCTGTTTGAACGAGCCTGCCCATCTGGTATCCGGACGGTCTTTCGAATTCAGCAAATTTACTGACGATCACATCTTTAAATTCCGGTTTCACACGAAACCGGACGACGTTCATATATTTCGACAAGATCTCTCCTTGTGACTAATTTAGGTCTTATTTCATTTGGTAGGCGCCTCATATCCACTAGACACATCACGCGCCATTGTACAGGCCTTGACCCAGTCTTCCACCGAGAGCAGTTGGATCGTATTGATTCTTGAGCATCCACCAGAAGCCGCTACTTGAGCCGCAATTGCTGCAGCTGCAACATCATCTGGAAGTTCACAAATCACGATCGCGTCATCTTCCCCAAAAGCCATCAGGAAGTGCAGCATCTTGCCACCAAAAGTTTCACAGGCCTTGGCAATCATTCCCGATCGGTCAGTTGGGTTCTCCACCATCGCCTTGATGGATGCTGAGGTGTAGGTTGCTTTGTACATGTAGAGTGACATCATTCCCCCTGTTTATGCTGATAGACGGAACTCAATCGTCGCTAAGGTCGATTGGGTTTTCATTACTTGTTTGGTGCTTGATAAGCTGAAACAACCTTGTTGGCTGTTTCCATCGCAGAGGTCATCGACTTGGAATCAACAATCTCCAGTGTAGATACTTCGGAACAGGCTCCGGTGGCCATGATGATCATTTCGATGGAAGCAAGGCTTTCGGGAGTGCCTTCACCAATTGCAATCAATTCAGCAGAACTTACGCTGAAGTAGCACTGATGCATCGTCATCCCCACTGCCTCAAAAATTTTACGAGCCGCAGCTTCTCGATCTTGTGGGCTATCCACCATGCCTTTGAACGCTGCGTTGCTATATTTTGCTCGTGCTAGATAAAGTGCCACATTTCCTCCATTTACTTGTTAGGTGCCTGGTACGCAGAAACAACCTTGTTGGCTGTTTCCATCGCAGAGGTCATCGACTTGGAATCAATAATCTCAATTCCTTCGAAGCTGGTAAAAGTCCCTGTGGACATTGTTACCATCTCCACGGCTGCCATATTTTCTGCGCTGCCTTCCGCAATCGCTACAATCTCTGCAGTACTCACACTGAAATAGACACTTTGCATATCGACCCCGACTGCAGTAAAGAGTTTACGTGCAGCAGCTTCTCGATCTTGTGGGCTATCCACCATGCCTTTGAACGCTGCGTTGCTGTATTTTCCTTTAACAAGATAAAGTGACATTTTCTACTCCTAAATTAATTGATATTAAACAGCTACTTTAATAATTAGTGGTCGATTTTGTAATACGTGTAATGAACTTTTCCTGGTGAGAACTTTCCTTGAGCTACACAGAAGATATTATTAAGATATTTGTACTTTTCAGAGGAAGTTTGCATTCTTGGATTTGTAAAAAAATAATTATCTCCGTATTCTAAGGAAATTTCACCAGCTAGAGCCTTTTGGACTTTTTCATTAACTTCTATCCTACCAGTGTATTCAACATAAATAAGGGCATCATCATCAGTTTGTAACGTTAATCTAACATCAGGAATAACATATCCTGTGTCTGTAAAAGTTCCCCACTCACCACTCATTTTAGGTTTAACAACTCCATTTAACTCTAAACCACTAAAGACCCCGCCTCCTAATTCAAAAAATGACCTATGTCCTGTTGGTAGAATGCCCAAATCGTTATTACCCACTAAATCAAAAGAAATCTCTAACAATTTTTAAATCTCATATGGTTCTCATCAAAAAATTTGCATTTGAATATCCGTATTAAGATTCTTTACCTGGAGCTTTGTAAACCCCAGCAAACTTATTCATTGTCCCGATGATCGTGTCCAGATCCACCACTGGATAGAACATGATCTCTTCGAACACACCAGACATCTGAATAACCTGCTTCAGTCCCAGGGCCGTTGACCAATCGGGTACTTCCATCGTCACACAGACATCCAAGTCTCCGCCTAGAAAATCACAATCAATCAGCTTGGAATCAATTTGAGAGCCCATCGCTTCGATTTGCTGTACACGGGCTGCGTAGCTCGAATCTTTCATTCCTTTGACTGCATCTTCTGAATAAACACCTAGAATTTTTATTTTCATATTACTCCTTTGTGGATGATGGAGCTCTCACTAGCACGAAAATTAGTGAGAGCTAGTTAAAAAACTGTTATTATTAACTTTTTATTAGAATTAAGTCCAGTGCCAGATCTCCCACTTGGCATTTCCGCTTGGATCTACATCCCACTCGTAAATCATCGCTTTGCCATTTAGGCTCATGAGCGAAGGAGCAGTCGTTTCGAAGTAGCAGGCACCACGAAATTTGGAGCCACCATCTTCGGTCATTCCACCAGATCCAGTCGCACGAAAAGTAGCGACCCCATCCGCTGCCATGACAATGCCGGAATTCGGCAATTCACCGTACATGCTACCATCAGCTCGCATTTCTGCATAGTAGGTTGACATTGTTTGGACTTGGACACCTGCCAACGTTCCGCTTCCTTGAACAGCGACCTCAAACTTAGGTAAAGTTCCCTGAGTGGGAAGAACTTTGTTTGCCGCAGTACAGGTCATCGAACCCATCTTTTCACCTAACATAAAAATCTCCTTTGTTTGTGTGAATCAATCGTTTTAAGCACATATTAGATTGTGTTCTCAGACAATCTAGTCTGCCATACTCCCAATCACTTCTCCGTGCATGATCATTCCGACGGAATAGTTACCAATCACCTTCTCCAACATGACTCCAATGTCTTGCCAACCTGCTGAACTTTCCATGTGTGCCTGGCTTCCTTCTAGACCACGGTAGACCTCAGTCAATGCCATCATTGTATGACCAGTTGTACCTTCCGAGGGGTCCAAAGGGTTTTTCAATTCTGCAGCTTTTGAGATCGTGTAGACCAAAGGGCTAGGCTCAGCCGGTCCCTGGTGGGTAGCCCGCATCCACTTTTCATGACTAGTCGCCAGGATGGCTTCTACCTCTGGTACTTCGGCGTCGGGTACGCGAAACATGAAATTGAAGGTTCGACAACTTTTATTGATCATTTGATTCTCCAGTTTGAGGTGAAAATAGGAGTGATTATGGCTGCAAAGTTTCTGAGAGAGTCGCAGCTGCATCGGCATCCGTGCCGACAGGAGTCACTTCCAGGTGACAGGTGCGGTTCCATTGTTGGCAATATTTCATGACTGCCTGGTAATCATCCGTCTCCACTACCATGAAGCCTGTGCTCGATGGCTCATGCCAGCGACCAATCAGCTTCATGCCATACCATTTTTCGTCTCCACCGGCGAACTGAGTCTGAGTGACATGAATCAACTCTTCCTTGATGGAATAAGAGATCTTGAACAACATCTTTTTTCCTTTGCTTTGTGAGTATGAATGAGGTCAACAGTCCCAATTGGGGAATGTCCTGAAAATCAACTCTTCCTTTTAGCCTTTGGCGTAAGTAGCTGCCGTGGAACTCTCGAATTCGTAGGCGATCACTTCTTCATTTCCAACAACCCAGCCATCGTGACCAGGACCAAAAACGTAGAAATCACCCGCCTTCACATCCAACTCGGAGCCATCATCTGAAATAACATGGAGTTGGCCTTGTTGTATGAAACCAACGTGGGATTTCTGACAAGACTCAGTTCCAGCCAGCGGTTTGATACACTCAGACCACTTCCAACCTGGTTGCAGGCGAAGCTGAGAGGCCATTTGGCCATTCAACTCAACCACTGCCATCCGAGTCTTGTCTGGAGTACGAACGTCTTGAGAGTCCGCAAAATTTGCTTTCATCAAACTACTCATTTGTTTCTCGTGTAATGGGGAAGAGAGAGGGCCCCTGACATAGAAGGGGGAGGACTATGCCAAGGGCGGGGTGCCTGCAACCACAAAGAGCAGCAGGCAGACACAGCTAGTAGATTGATGCGAAATCAATCTCCTGGTTTGGAATAGGTAGCAGCTTCCTGCAACGCCTTTGCTCGTTCAAAGAGCGGAACCGCATCTGCAGCTCGCAATGCTGGCAGAGTGGTGATTGATTCAATGGCGCCCGAGCCTCGAACCAACAAAGCGTCAATCAAACTGAGTTCGTTGACGTTTTGATCATCAGGAAACGCACTAATAATAATGAAATCGATCTCACCATTTAGCAAAAAATAGTAGTCAATCAACTTACCACCCAAAGCATCTACCATTTTTCCGAGAGCTTCTGCCCGGTTTTCTGGTTTTGCAGTCAGCCCATTGAGGCCCTCTTTGCTCATCTTGCCATAGGTCACATAAATCATTCTATTCTCCAAAAATGGACGGTTGGATGGTTGTCTCTCAATCTGCCAAGGGTACCATTACGGTCGATTCAACAATATGTCCTGCTTTTTCAATAGTGGCGGCGTTCTCAGGACTCTGCATGAATGCCTGTATAGCAGCCATGTCAGCGACTTCAAACATCAAATGGACTTTGTGCGGATTGGCAGCCTCGACACCTACGAAAACGTCTTTGATATTGGCTGCGTCTCTAGCGCCTTTGTGTTCGTCAAAGACTGCTTTCCACTCAGCATAACTTTTAGAGATTTCAAAATTGATCAAGAGTCGCATCATTCACTCAATAGACAGGTTTCGTGATTGGAAAGTTAGGAATTTGTTAGGGATAAAGTGCAATCTGATCAACAAACACCGTTAAAAGAGTAAAATTAGGCAAAAAACCTAGAAAACAAAGACTTTTACTGGATTTCTGCTCTATCTTTTTCTGATAACACAGAAAAAAATTGCGATACGTTTTTTTATCAAGTCTCTTGTACCGACTGAGAGATAGACTGTCAAATAAAAATCTGAGCTTTCTTCAGATTAGCAACAAAGGCTGATTTTCGATGATAATGACAGAGGTGTACTGGGGGAAGGTTGCCCGATCAATTCGACCAATCGGGCTACGGAAGAGGCTCTCGGGAAGAGCCTAGAAGACGGAGGTTCAGGAGCGAGGTGAACCCTGAAGATTGGCGACAATCTGGTTCATGGTGCGCTGGTAGAAATCCAGGCCCTGTCCCTGTGCATAGAGGATCGCCCCCTTCATTGATGACAAGATCAGGTTTGCTTGATCCTTGGCTTCACCTACAAAGAACAATTCCTCGCTGGATTGTCCATCCTCGAGAATCGAAGTCAGCGTCGACAACTCAGTGGTTTCGATCTTCGTCAACACTTCGTTCATTTCCTCATTGATGTTCCACCGATCTGCCTGGAATGAACTCACAGGACAAATCCTCTTTTCCTCAATCGATTTGACTCCCAAGTCCAAATAAGCCTGAAGCTTCTCCACTGGATTCATTCGTGACTGGCGCAACTGCTTGGCAAGATCCTTCGTTGCTTCATACCAATATTTTAGATAAGCCAACCCCAATTCCTGCTTTTTTGGAAAATGGTGGTGGATGCTAGCTTTGCGGATCCCCAACCGCAAAGATAGGTCGTTGTAGCTGAAGCTGTCATAGCCTTTTGTTTGAATCATTTCCCCAGCTAACATGAGAATTTCTGACTGCCTCTCTCTCATACTTCCCCGTTTACGTCCAATGTGTGTTAAATAATGTTGGTTAGTTAGAAATTAATCAATCAAACTACCAAATGGTCAGACCAACTTTATGCTAACAGAAAAATTTTGGCATTTATATATTTTTTTTTTAACTTATTTATTTAAAAAACTTTGATTTTCTTTCTTAGTCACCAAAAGATTTTGAGTTGTCGTCCTGAACTAGCTCACCGAGAAGACTCCTCCCATTCCTGAGACATGGTGCTCCAACGTATGACAGTGAAAGAGCCAAAGCCCAGGATTGTCAGCCACGAAAAAGAGGCGGGCTTGCTCGCCCGGGTCCATCAAATAGGTGTCTCTTTTTTGTGACAAAATAGTTCCTTTTCGCTCAATCCAAAAGTGATGTCCATGCAGGTGCATTGCATGGGGCCAGGCTGTATCATTCCAAAGTTCCAAAGCCACCCACTCTCCCAGATTTATGTCTGCAATGCGGGTAGTTGACTGCATCACTTGACCGTTGAAAGCCCAAACTTTCTGATATTGTTGAACGGCTTCCCGGAGGGAAATGTTTTCTCCCTGGTATGTTACCTCACGTAAATTGCCCATCGCTCCCCCCTGCATATGAATGGGAATTCGCCGAGCCTGCTGCAGATCCAGGCTTGGTAGCGACACTTTAGGCAAGCGCAAGGCTGGTCTTGGGAAGGAAAATCGTGTGGTAGCATCAGGAACAAAGAAGGCAGCGGTCAGAGTTTGATTCGTGCTGACCTCCTGTAACTTGAAAGTATCGGGTCCGGCATCCACCAGCACATCCATCCGTTGGGCAGTAGCCAGCTCTAATCCATGCTCCTCAAGTGGAAAGGGCTCACAGGGATAGCCGTCCAAGGCAATCACGGTTCCCTGAGCGCCCTCAAGCTTCAGCCGAAGAACGCGAGCATTGGCTGCGTTGATCAGGCGTAAGCGTAAGCGGCTCCCACCAGAAACAGGAAATTGAGGTTGTAGCCGCCCGTTGACCGTAAACCAACTTCCCAATCTACCGTTGTGAGACCAGTCGTGCATATTGCGGAAGGAGGCTTCATCAATTTGTGCTTTCTCATCTAGCCGCCAATCATCCAGGATCAACACCAACTCCTGGTCAACTTCGATATCATCGCTACCCTGGACAATCAACGGACCATACAATCCACGGGCCACCTGCTCCCAGGCCATCGTATGGGCATGGTACCAGTAGGTCCCGGCATCTTCTAACGGCACGGTGTAGGTGAATTCACCGCCAGGTGGAACCGGATCCTGCGTTAAACCTGCGACGCCATCCATCGCGTTGACGTTCCGGATTCCATGCCAGTGAATGGTGCTGGGCACCGGCAGTTGATTCCGAAACCACACTTGCAACAGATCACCCTGCCGGGCTTTTATGAACGGCCCCCCAAGTCGATCATTGTAAAGCCAGAGACGAGTGTCCGGATACTCAGGTCCAGCCAAATTCTGAACACTCTCCTTGGCGGTCAGCTCAAATTCCACGATGTGTTGTGATTCCTCAGCTCGGACCGAAGTGTATTTTAGGAAGGGAGTTGTGGCGAGTAGGCCAGACCATTTCAAAACTTCTCTGCGTTTCAAGGGATTTCTCAACTTGGCAATTAGTGATTCAGTGAATGATGTGATGCAAGACCAAGATAGCAGTTCTCTGCTTGAAGACAGAACAAAATACCCTATACCCCTATGGAGTTGTCATCGTGGTTCAAAAGATTTATGATGAAATTGGATGTTTTAATCGTTAAATTTCAACCTCATTTTGAAATGGCTCATGTCCAATATCACAAAGAAGTGGCTTAGTTTTCAGCTACTGATAGCGATTTTAATTTTATTTTTCGGGGCTGGACTAGGCTGGGCCCATTCCAAACAGGAAACAACCGTTCCAGCGAACAATGCGGTCCTCACAGAAGCCCCGGCAGAGTTGGTACTGAAATTCGACAAACCCATGCGAATCACCAAGCTAGCGTTGACTGATCAAGCTGGTACTGACTACGAAGTTCAGCGTACAGATCAGATGAAGCATGTGCTGAAGCTGGTTGCTCAATTAGACACTGTTCCCAATGGGGAATACCAAGTAGATTGGCGAGGTCTTTCAGAAGATGGACATCCGATGAAGGGAACCTTCTCTTTCACGGTGAAATGATTCTGCAAGAGATCTGGTTGGCCTATGAGGCGCTGGATGAATTTTCTATCAGTACTATCGCTGCTAAGACGCTGGCATACTGGACTACTCTACTGGCCGCTGGTTCAGCGCTGAATTTGATCTGGCTTCGTGAAACGGCCCCCCAAACGATATCGCTCCTCCGTTGGTTTGGTCCAACCTGCGCTGTCTTTGCAATTCTCCTCAACTTCTCACAAATCCCCCTGCAAGCCAGTTACTTGATGGGAGAATGGTCGGCCATTCAGGACCCGATGATGCTTCAGGTTGCCTGGGAGAGCCCACTGGGTGACAGCCTCTTGCTGCGGGGTTTCGGTCTCCTGCTGATTCTTGCCGCCATTCGTCCAAAAAAGCTGAGTCTTGGCATCTCAACTCTCGGATGCGTTCTGGTAGCTCTCTCCTTCGCCTTTCAGGGTCACACTCTCTCTGAACCACGTTGGTTACTAGTGGCACTGATTACTTTGCATCTGCTTGGGCTGATTTTCTGGATTGGAGGGTTTACTCCCCTAGCTTGGTTGGCAAAACGGCAAGATAATTCAACGGGATTAGCAGCCCGTCAATTTGGAAAGATCTCCATTTGGAATGTGCCCTTGCTGGCGATTGTGGGAGTTTTTCTTCTCCTGTTGCTTAGCGAGGGTGATTGGGAAATAATCTGGACCGCCTATGGGCAACTCTTTGCCCTAAAGTTTTTAGGATTCATGGGCCTGCTTGGGCTGGCTGCAATGAATAAGCTCTTCTTGACACCTGCCTTACTGCGGTCAGAAGAAAGGGCATTCGTTTTAATCAGGCTTTCTCTTGTTTTAGAAATGACTGTTGTAGCCGTCATTCTTTTGTTAACCGCCTCCTTCACAACTGTGGGACTGGAATAAGAAATTTTGTCATATAATCTACAATTTATTTCCTTGATGTAAAAAATTTTTCGGCAGGTCAATGTTTTCAGGAAATGATGTTCAATCTGTAAAAATGTCATAAATAAATCATATCTTGTTTCCCGACTCAGCGTACCGACTGCAAAAACCCCATTTCAATTCTTGAATTATAAGGAAAGAGTATGGTGAGGATCTACTCAACAGCTCAAGGGTGGCATTAAGCATGCTTGATAAAAATCGGTCTTTTTTCAGAGCTGAAAGGAGTAGTGAAATCAAACGAAAGGTTGCTGTCACCATGATCGACGAGTTTATATTTTACCTTGCCCACAAGAAGCGAAAAAATTTAGATAAAAAATGACAACTCCACGCTTGCTAAACTTTAGGATGACGCCTCTGATCAAGGATGCGAACAAAACCTTGCACAATTCAGATTCAATTTAAAGTTGACAGCCAGTTGAGTTTTGTGCTTACATCTACAAAAAGATAGTATTGAAATAACTTAAAATGTAAATTTAGTCACGTGTCGCTCTCCCTCCACATCAAAATTGCCGGTCCTCTACTAATTCTAGCGATCGCCATTCAATGCCTGTCGCCAAGCTTGCATGCATCCTCTTACCCTAACGAATCTGTTTCGGCTGCGTACAAAAGTAACTTAGATCTTCCATATCAAACTAGTCATCATCACGATACAAAACCTTCGCAACACCATCACGAACATAGCTTATCGTGCGACGATTGCCCTATGTCAAGGGATCTGAAAAATCATCAAGTTGCCATTTTTGGTTTCCTCAATGAATGGTTACTACTTACAAAATTTCCCACCGTTCCTCCCCGCAAGCTAATGCGTCCTCCTCAAAGACTTCGTTTCTGATTATTTGCGGCTGAAGCCGCCAATTTAATACAGTTTACGGAGTCAAGATGTTCAATACCGGTTTCCGCGTGGACCAAAAGGTTCTACGCAAGAGCACGGCGTTATGGTTGCTGATGCTCTTTCATGTTCAAGTGGGGCTTGCCCAATCAGCTTGGCAGGATGCTAACCGCCTTGTAGATGCCTTGGGTGGTTGGCGGGCTTACCTCCAAGAGCGGGCAACTGCACCTGAAAACTATCCTAAAATTCCAGGCTCTGAGGAGATGTTCCGTCTCAGAGAATTGCTTGAGTTTCCTGCCTCTACCGTTGAGCGAGTTGCCCAGCGTCGTCTGGCAAGTGAACGAACAAGAGTTCGTTCTGCCCCCCTCTCTCCACCAACATTGAGTTATGCAGTCACTGAAAGCGAAGAAGAACGCAGTCAGGAGATTGGCATTCATCTTCCCATTGGGGCGTGGTTGGAACGCTCCAGTAGCTTGGCTTCTGATGACAGCAACTGGGGAACTGCAGAATCAGAAGCATTGCGTTTGAAAAGCCTTCACAGTCGTTTGCTGTCCTATGCTGAGGCTGTGGCTGCCAAAGCAGAACTGACTCAGACACTCGATCGACTGGAAATCAGTAGAATTTTGGAAGAATTCCTGAAACGTCAACGCTCAATTCAAGCAATTCCTGAAGGTGAGCTCCTAGCGATCCGAATGGAACTGGTTGATGCAGAAGCTCAGGCAGAGCTTGCGAACGCTCGACTGCTACGAACAGTCGAAGAACTTGCTTATCAGCTTGGACTCTCTGTCGAAGAGACCTCCTCTCTTGTAGACAGACTCCCCCTTGAACCCGAAGTGATCCCCGAGTTGCCAACTGTTCCAAAGGTAAGACTGGATCTTCAGCAAAGCAGGGATCTGATTGCCTTGCGTGAATCCGAACAGGGGCGAGCAACCGTTAGTCAATGGCTGGGAGGTTTGGAACTCGGCTTAGAACAGGAGCAAAGTGACGCGGGTCATGAATCACGGACTGTTGAAATTAGCTATCGACTGCCTTTCGGTGGAGAGGGGAGCAAGCGCTCCCAGATCAGTCAGTTTCAATTGGAAGAGGCTCAGGCTGAACTAGAATTGCGACATTTGCAGATCAAGCAAGAACAGCGGGAAGTTAAGCGCCAAAAAGAGATTGCAAACAACCATCTGATTCGCGCCAAAGCCGGTCAGGAAGACGCCGAACTTTGGATGGAGGAACAACTCTACCGCTACAACGGAATGCTGATTGGTCCTCATGAACTGCTCCAAGCTGCCAGTCGACTGCGTAATGCACGGAGTCGACTGACTCAAGCACAGCAAGGCCAATTTGTCGCCCAGATCCAGGCTCATTTTAGCCAAGCTATTGCAATCAATCTACAACCTATTGCCACTGCCGCTCCAATGGAGTCTGCAGCTAGCGGTGGCCACTGATACAGGAAATCAAATGAACACACGTAGACAATTCTTAGGAGGCCTAGCTTTGACCGGTGGACTCGCTGCATTGAGTCACAAGGCTTTGGCAAACATTCCTGAAATTCAGACACGCAATGAACCAACAACTGCCCAACCTGTGGTAGATGAAAGTTGTGAGGTAAATTACTTACCTGTAACTACCTTAAATGGTTGGACCCTGGAGCCACGATGCCGTGATGGATTCAAGGAGTACCACTTGGTTGCCGAACCGGTTTTGCGTGAGTTGGCACCAGGAACTGTGGCTCACCTATGGGGATATAATGGTTCTAGCCCTGGCCCTACAATCGAGGTGATCGAAGGGGACCGAGTTCGGATCTATGTGACTAATCGTCTACCGGAACACACCAGTATTCATTGGCATGGTCAACGACTACCCAATGGAATGGATGGTGTGGTTGGTCTGAACCAAGAAGGTATTCCACCAGGAAAAACTTTTCTATATGAGTTCGAAGCCAAGCGACCTGGCACCTTCATGTACCACCCTCATGCCGATGAAATGACGCAGATGGCAATGGGAATGATGGGATTTTGGGTGACTCATCCGCGACAACCACATCCTTGGATTGAAGAAGTGGATCGAGATTATTGTTTCCTCCTCGGTGCATACGATATTGAACCAGGAGCTGCCGTGCCCAAGGTAAACACGATGCTCGAGTTCAATCTCTGGACCTGGAACAGCCGGATATTCCCCGGCCTTGATCCGCTAGTGGCTGGACTGAATGAACGTGTCAGGATTCGCATCGGCAATCTGACAATGACAAACCATCCAATCCATCTTCATGGACATGAATTTGAGGTGACCGGAACAGATGGAGGACCAACAAGACCCGAATCACGTTGGCAAGAGGTGACCACTGATATTGCAGTCGGTCAGATGCGGCAGCTTGAATTCATTGCTTCTGAGGAAGGTGACTGGGCCTTTCATTGCCACAAGAGCCATCACACGATGAATGCCATGGGGCATGCTGTTCCTACACTCATTGGTGTGGACCATCGAGGTATAGCCGGCCGGATTGCCAGGATGGTTCCGGGCTACATGGCTATGGGAGAACGTGGTATGGCGGATATGACAGAAATGGAGATGGCAATCCCTGAAAACACGGTGCCAATGATGACCGGAGAAGGCCCATTCGGCAGCGTCGAAATGGGTGGCATGTTCAATGTGGTCAAGGTTCGTAGTGACTTGCCCAAAGCAGTCTACAGCGACCCAGGTTGGTATGCTCAGGGACCGAGGGCAGATTTGGTATCTGCTAGTCCAAAGATTGAACGGTCAAGCCAAAGAAACCAATCCAGTGTTGTTAATGAGTATTTTGCAAGAAAACCAATGTTTAATTCGAAAGGATGATCATGAAAAAAAGAAGTTTGCTTTTCGGGCTTAGTTTAATGACAGCTGTCTCCCCTGTTTCGCTACTTGCTGGACCAGGGCATGATGAGCATTCTGAAGGGTTTTTTACCCGAATCAAAAATGCAGTTTTTGAAAGTTATGGTGAACAACTTCCCTTCGGTAGGGTTGGAAAGAGCAGTGAAGCCAGTAAGAAAGTCGCGATTGAGTTGAACGATCAGTTTCGATTTTCCCCTGAGGTGATCCCGGTGGCTGTTGGAGAAACGCTTCAACTGGATTTTAAGAATACTGGCCAAATGCGACACGAATGGGTCATTGGAACTCCATTTGAAATTTCGGAACATCTAGAATTGATGCGCCGTTTCCCAAACATGGAACACGATGAACCACACAATGTTCACGTCGATCCTGGCCAGTCACGTACACTGGTCTGGCAGTTTAATCGTGAGGGGCGTTTTGAATATGCTTGCTTGCTGCCCGGCCATTATGAAGCAGGTATGCGTGGATTTGCGGAGGTAAAATGAAAGCAATAAAATCACTATTGTTACTAGGGCTTTTCCTGCTTCCACAATTGCTTTGGGCCCAGGAATGGGCAGATGGGACCATCCGCAGAATTGATACTTCGAGTCAAAAAATGACCATTAAACATGAGGAAATCAAGGAATTATCGATGCCTCCTATGACCATGGTCTTCCGACTCAAAGATCCAATGTGGACTGTTCAGTTCAAGGTTGGAGATCCCATTCGATTCCGAGCCGTTGACTTGGGAGGTGGTCGCCTGCAAGTGATCGAACTGGAACGAAAACAATGATCATCTGACTTTGTTGAACCTGGCTGGTGTTGGTTGAGTTCAATGCCAGCCTCATTCAATTAGCCCGTTTGCTGATTCATTAGTTCTAATAATTACCTCACCATTACATTGATTTTCCTCAACGCAGACTGCTTTAGGACTGGAGTGAACCCCCCATTTCATCGTCCAGGCCATTGAGGATGTAAATCATCAATCACATAGGGATGAACATGTACTTGTGTACCTGACAGATGTGGATGATCGCTGCTCAAGTCATCGTGGCGATGCTCCAGATCTATGGGGTCAATCTTGGGCCAGACTCTCCAGGCAAGTGCACAACCTAGTAGACATCCCACAGCAAGAATTCCAAAAGTCAGGGATAATTCCAACGTAGCTCCCAACCAACCTACGGCCGGATAAGCAATCAACCAACAAGCATGCGATAACGAGAAATGAGCGGCAAACAAAGCCGGCCTGTCTTCTGTGTGAGCAGAACGCCCCAACAATCGGCCCATTGGGATATGAATCATTGAGTACCCAAAGCCCAACATCATCCAGATGGGCAAAAGCTCGCTCCATTTCTCAATACTTGTTGCCATCCCAAGGCTGACCACCAGCATCAAAGAGCCTAACAACATCACATTTCGCTCTGAATAGCTCTCCAGTAACTTGGGAGACATCAGCGCAACCAGCATCGAACCAACCCCAAAGACTGCGAGCGTCAGTGCCGTGTCTTGCTCGTTCAGTCCAAAATGTCCCTGTACGAGCACAACCGTGTTGACAAAGACCATTGCTCCCGCGACAGCCACTACTCCATGAAGGATCAATCCCCCCTGCAGACGAGGTGTTGCCAGATAGATTTGCATTCCACGGGTCACCCGTTTCCGGAAGGGCAACTGAGTTTTTGTGGAAAAAGGTAGACTGACCGTGCAAACCAGTGCAGCTGAAGCCAGGAATCCGCAGACTGTGCCTGCATAAAGTCCTTGCCAGGTCACCACTGCCAAGAGCAGCGTTGCCAGGACAGGACTGAGCAGGGTTTCCAAATCATAAGCCAGCCGAGATAGGGAGAGGGCCTTAGTGTAGTCTTCTTCATCCTTAAGCAGATCAGGAATCGTGGCTTGAAATAGCGGGGTGAAGCCTGCGGAAGCAGCCTGCAGCAAAAAGATCAATAAATAGATTTGCCAGATTTCAGTGACCCAGGGAAGGGCCAACGCAAAACCAGCTCGAACTAGATCCAGCAGAACCAGCACTGTACGTCGAGGAAGATTCCCCAACAGCGCTTCGGCCACTGGCGCAATCGTCACGTAGGCGATGATCTTGATGGCTAACACAGTGCCCAAGATCACTCCAGCATTAGCTCCTCCCAATTCAAAGACGAGTAGTCCCAAGGCAATAGAAGCAAGTCCGGTCCCCAACAGGCTCACAACCTGTGCAGCAAACAATCGACGATATGCTGAGTATTGAAGAACTCCGAATAAGGAAGTGTTGCCAAGCATGGATCAACTATGACGGAAAGAGGTGTGATTTTTGAAGCTATGTTTTGACATAAAATCTTTACATACCCAATTTTTACTCAGAAGTTTGATGTCTCCAAAACAAATCACTCGCCTTATCTACTTGCAACTATTGTTGTTAGTTTCTCCAGCGTTAGTTCACTCAACTGTCGGGGTAGACATCTCATCTCTCTCGAAAAAATAGGAAAAGCTAAACCTATGGGCTTCAAATCACGAGGTGCAAAAGGGAAAACCGATTTTCATGCGATTGCCCTGCCCACTGTGCTTGGAGGAGCTTTTCCGATAAATCACTTTGTTAAAAATAATTCAAACATTTTTTCTCAATAGTTGTATCATTAACGAAATGCTGATCGACAACGAACATCTGCTACTAAACCAGCCGCATAACGACAGTCCAGCATAGAGCTTCTCCGGATTAACGGACTGTACCTCACTTCAGAAGCACTTCAAACGTATCGCTGACCTAACGGGTATTTCGTGAAGAAACAACAGTTTTTTCATGCCCACCGAATCGTTAATCACTTCAGTTTGATGTCTCTCGGTCTGTCTCAACTAAAAAATTAGTTAAATCCCAAGAAATTCAGAATCTTACTGGAAATTGTTCCAGCAGATTGATTGGGTGCTCATAGTGGAGCATCAACTCTTAGAAAGCCTTTTAGAATTATTTTATGAACGAAGAAACCAGAATTGATCGATTGACAGTAAGTCCGGAGGAATTTGCAGAACTTACTGGGCATGGTTTGGCAACAGTCTATCGATACGTGAATCTTGGAATGCCCTGTAGCCACAGAGAAGTTCCATTAAAGCAAGCCACTAAATGGCTACTAAATTTCCAAGAAAGAATAGAAAATTCAGAGAAATTTGATCAACAAAAAGAAGCTGAGATGCCACTCAGTGAAATAGCCTTTCAAGCATCACCTAAAGAGAAAATGCGTGATGAGACAACGGTAATCGATGCCATCCAGCAAAGTGTGGGTGAGATCAAAAATCGTTTAGTAGCACTACCATTGAAATTAAATCCAGAGATAGAAAAATTGGGTAATTCCTTGGATACTGTTCGGCTGCTAGAGAATGAAATTATTGGAATTCTAATCGAACTTTCTAAGATGCAACTGAGTCCAAAAACAAATAGTTATTGATCAGGTTGCTGTTTCTTACGAGATACAGAAAAAACAGTGCAAGGGAGGCCCGTCCGCTATTCAGAAAAATATTCTTTAGATGATTTAGAAACTACTCTTGGTAGCCTGCGATCAAATCTCTACTTTTTCACTCATTCTTATATGTCATTACGGAAATCATTTGAAACCAATAGCCTTGACAAAAATGGTCCTACTCACATTGGTTGCATTGACGATCGCTGCATCATCCTTTGGGTCCAAACAACTGGAGATGACTCAACCGCTTGAGAGAAAAAGCTGTCTGGGCTGCAAGACCATTACTAATTCAAAAGGAATAAGTAGGAATTACAATTCGATGAGAAAGAGCATGCTGGATGGAGCGCACCTGATAGGAATCACCCGCACTTATAACTCAATGAGAAAAACCATGTTAGATGGCGCTAATCTCAAGAGTAATATTACAGAAGCAGTGGCTTGTAAACCTAGAAGATATAATGCTCACAAACCTCTTCAGGTTTGCCCCTAGCATCTTGCTATTGAAGCGGGTAATTACTACTGAAGAAAAATAACTTTGGAGAAAGTCTTTGTGCAAACCAAATTCTTGTAAAAAATATTTGATTGGTTTGGACTAGAGTGTCAAAAAATTAGCGGTGGCACAATTGCATTATGGAAGTTACAGATCTGAGAGGCCGATGTGGTTACTAATTATGAAGGTTTGTATCTTCTCCAATAGATTCTAATTTTTCTCTCCAATCTTCTAATCTAACCGAGCTTCAGTTGCTAAGTATTTTTAATTATTTTTGCAGAGGGGAAATCAAGAACAAAATATTTTGCTAGCACAATATAGGTGAGAAGCATGTCTTAACGCTGGGATACATTAAAATTTGTTGCTCAGCAGTAGGTTTACTCTTTCGTAACAGAGAGAAGACTTAATATTGGTTTTGCCAAGCTTTTTCAGTCGCGTCCCTTTACTTCTTGCTGAATCAGTAGGAATTTTATCTCTTATCGGAGACGAACGAATGGCAGTTGGCAAACTGACGGGCCCTAAAAAGGCAGCAATTTTATTGCTTGCTTTGGGCGAAGAAGGCGCTGCAGCAGTGATGCAGAATTTAGAAGAAGCTGAAATCCAGCAGGTCGGCTACTTCATGACCCGTTTCAATGACATCTCCTCAGAAGAACTCGATCAAGTACTGGAAGAATTCTACCGTCAATCGGTAATGAGTGACGGAGGAGGCGATCTCATGTCCTCGCCCGACTTCATCAAAAATGCCCTCAGCAAAGCATTGGGACCAGACAAGGCCAAGGAGCTGGGTGCTGCGATGAGTTCCCAGAACGAAGACATGGGGCTGGACGCACTGAGGTACATAGATCCCATCATGATTTCTAATTATATCCGCACTGAGCACCCCCAAACGATAGCCTTGATCATCTCTTACCTAACAGACATAGACCAGGCAGCCACTACCCTCAGAAATCTTCCAGAAAACTTACAGGCTGATGTGGTCTATCGTATTGCCTCTTTGGATAGCATTCCTCCTGGCGTAGTCAATGAACTCAATGAGGTTTTGACGGATGAAATGAAGCAAGCAGGTAGTATGGTGACCAAAGTTGGTGGAGTCGAACCGGTCGCTGAAATCCTAAACGCAATGGACAAAGCATCTGAAACGCGGATTCTTTCTACGATTGAAGAGTCTAATCCAGATTTGGCAGAACAAATTCGTGAGTTGATGTTTACCTTTGAAGACCTGACGTTGATCGATAGTAAGCAAATGCAGACGGTCTTGAAGGATGTTGATAAGGCTGATCTGGCAATGGCACTCAAGACAGCAAGTGACGCAGTGAAAGAGTTGATTTTGAGTTCCATGTCAACTCGTGCAGCTGAGATGCTCAATGATGATCTGGAAAATATGGGCCCTGTAAAAGTCGCTGATGTGGAAGGTGCTCAGCAAAAGATTATCAAGGTAGTCAAGAAGCTTGAAGAAGAGGGCAAATTAATCATGGCAGGAGCTAATGATGATGTTGTCTAGCAATTCTTTAGTATTCAGCAGGACTTATTTTAGATACATCAATAGCAACGGCAATTCATGAGAAGTTGCTTATCCATGATGAAAGAACTTATACATAAGCTGAAGTTTTTTTGTGTTCGGTAATATAATTTGAAAATAAGGTGTTTTAATTTTTGTTTATCAGTATACTGATTGTTGCCAATCTAATTAATAGTATTGGAGACGTTGAGTGAGCTAAGGCTTGGAATCACTCAACAACTTTTAAGGTCCCAAGCCAGTTCGTGAGAATTTTTGTGAATATTTATGTAGGAAATCTAGCTTACAGCGTAACTGATGAGCAGTTGCGATCAGCATTCAGCCAGTTTGGAAAAGTGAGCAAAGCCTCGGTAATCATGGATCGAGTAAATAATCGATCCAAAGGCTTTGCTTTTGTAGAAATGGATGATTCGACAGAAGGAAAATCAGCTATTGATGCACTGAATGGAAATGAAATCGATGGTCGAGCTTGGAAAGTGAATGAAGCTAAACCCCGCGAGAAATCACGTTGGTAAAAAAGTAACGACGTAAAACAGAATATTCTTTTCTGTTGATTCGAAAAGATGCTGCCAAAGTAGTGTAAACTTAGCAGCATCGACATCCTTCCTCATTTTTCCTAAACTAGCTGAATTGGCTCGCTCTTGTCCAACCCTCGGTCAGTCGCCACCATATTGAAGCATATCGTGTCACTGTGATGATAGTAGGCATGCTCAACTCACGTGATGCTATTGCCGCCCATATCGACAATTTAGCAAAAGTCCAACCCATACATATTCCGCATTGCATGCGTCTAGTGGCGTAATCCATACGTGTTTATATCACGTTTATTTATATCTGTGATTGCCCCTCCTATCCTGTCTCTATCTCAGGGTTCAACGCTATCGCAGCTAGGCTTCTCAGCGTACATTTCAGATTATGCATTGTCATGGATTCAACTCTCAAACCAAAGACTTGATAACTATTTCCTGAATAAATGGACCTCTAAGTATTTGACACGGTCTTCGAGGTCCAGCATTCGAGCGGTCTTTTAAGTTTTACTCTCCAGAGCCGTCAGACAAGCGTCTGCCAACGCTCTATTTGGTCTATCCGCATCTAAAGGAGTGGCCCAGCCAGATTCCTCAACAAGGCTACGTTTTTTCCAATCAGTGGCCTTTTCTATTTGATCTAGCTTTTCTACCGATAGGGGATCAGTTTCTGAGGCCGAAACACAGTATGGTGTCAAAGCTTCCACAACCGCGGTTTTGGAGGCTTCTTCAGACATTTTCATTGCAGTACTACCAAGTACCCAGCCCATATAATTAAAACCTATGAGAGAAAAGCCAACGGCACCTACTATAGCACCCCAAATCGCTTTTCCCGTCCATTCTGGAAATTTCATAGACAGTTCTTAATTTAAAGACACATATACGATATTGTATATCAGAAAAACACATATACGATATTGTATAGTGTCCTACATTCCTATCACGCTTTTTTCTTAAAGTATACGTTGCTTAGCAAATAAAATATTGATCTTATTTATATAAGGTTTTTTGAGAAGAATGAATTTCTAAAAGAGGACTTCGTTGGTACCCTTATAGAAGTATCTTCGAAGATCTGTAAGAAAGAAGAAATAAATCATTAATTCCCAAAAAATTTAATACATTCGTATTTTCAGGTAAGCCATAATTTTTTTCACTTATGTAATCATATGATAAGTTCTTCCATTTAACATAAATATTTAATTCTACCTGCTTTACCATTTGCTGGCGGAGTTCATCTCCTTCTGAATAAAAGAATTGATAACACGTCCTTTTGAAAATTTGTTATAAGCAAACCTTCAGACATCTGCTCTTCGTAATACTACATCAAACTGGCTAAGAAATGCTGGAACAGATGAAATTACGCCGAAAGGGAAGCCCCACTGAGGGGAGGGACTGCCCTTGAGAGAATCAGTGGAGTGATGTAGAGGAGAGTATACGCATGCAAGTCTCCACACCAATGTTGAACTCACCGATCTGATTTGACGTTATCGGTGAATGGCAGACCTTTCCAGCTTGGCTGATTACAGCGTGTCGAATGGAATCAGACTATCACTTGGGGCTCCCAAACATGACAGTGGACCTCTGGCGCTGAGTAGTCAAGTGATGGTTAGATTTTTTTGGAGTGCTGGAATTGGTAGTAACAGGCGCTGGGAAAGGATAGGGAAGCCCCTCTGAACTGAGGTTGGGGACTTCCCTTGAAACAACCATCGCACTAGCAAACGAAAAGGAGCAAACTAGCGCGAATTACTGGTTCTGTGTACGCAAGAACCAGTCGTTAGAGAACTGCAGGGGAGCGTCTCCATTGCTGCAAGCAGCTTAGCTGTATGAGTGCGTTTCGCTTGGGACTCTTCCATCAGAGTGGACCTCCAGCATCTGGTAGTCAAGTGATGCATCTCAAGCAGCACCATTCTTCTCTTTCTCTTCAGAATTCAGTGGATCGGCAGTTTAAAAATCAGAAAGGGAATACTGGCGAACTGATGAACCATTAATTTCAGCAACCAGCGTAGCACTCTCGCTACCGGCTTACTCTCCAATTGACTCCAACTTCCAGATAACGTGCAGCTGAACGGGCTGGTTGTCTTGGATGGTTAAAGACCAATAATTTCGTGTGTTGTTTGAAGCCCTAAGAAATGACTGGGAATTTACGAGTTCAATGATAGAAATTAAGCTTTTATAAAAAATCTTTACATACCCAATTTCTACTCAGAAGTTTGATGTCTCCAAATCACATCACTCGCCTTATCTGCTTGGTACTTCTGGTGTTAGTTACTCCAGCGTTAATTCACTCAACTGTCGGGGCAGCGAAATCTCATTGCATTGGAGCACATCTTTTCGACCTGGATCATGGCCAGGAGGACAATGAGAATGCAGCTTTAAATGAAGGTTCACTGAGTTCTGAATTAAATCATCCTCATCATGATGCCAGTGATCATTTTCATGAAATTCCTGATCTACATCATCAAGCCTTCACAACAGTCCCCTTGCTTATTACTGCAATTCCATTTCGAGCTTTGAAAAGTCATCTCCTCTATCCACCTCCACATCGTCTTGACCGACCTCCCAAGGCCTAATCTGCCCGAAATCCAGGTATTCCGAATCAATTCTTTAGCAATCCGACAAAAATAAGCCTGTATCTGCCCTTGGTAGACTTCCAGTACTGATCATGAGTTGTCAGGATTGTGTCTTACCCAATCGAAAATGGAGACCCAGATGTTTGGTCAATTGCGCCCAAAACATAAATCTATTTTTATTTGTCTAAACCTTTTCTCATTTGGTTGGACAGCTTTTGTATTATCTCTCCTCAGTCCTTCTCTCCTTTGGGCCCACGCTGTTGCACAAGGTGACAAAGGATATATTCAAGCCATCACCGGCATTCAACTGAGCCCTTTCGTTTATCTTGGGGCAAAACATATGGTGACGGGATATGACCACATCCTCTTTCTGCTAGGTGTGATCTTTTTCCTGTATCGCATGAAGGAAATCGCACTATACGTCAGTCTTTTTGCGATTGGTCACTCCAGTACTATGCTCTTGGGAGTCTATTTCAAGATAGGCATTAATAGTTATCTAATTGATGCCGTGATCGGGCTCTCTGTGGTCTATAAGGCACTCGACAATCTCGGAGCTTTTCAACGTTGGTTAGGAGTGCAGCCGGACACCAAAATAGCGACACTGGTTTTCGGTTTGTTCCACGGCTTTGGCCTCTCTACCAAAATCCTTGAGTACCAGATTTCACCAGATGGCCTATTGGCAAATCTGCTAGCGTTCAATGTCGGCGTCGAAATTGGGCAGTTGCTCGCTTTGGGAGCTATTCTCATTGTCATGGGTTATTGGCGACGCAGTGCGAGTTTCAAACTACACGCCTACAACGTGAACGTTCTGATGATCTGTGTTGGTTTCGTATTGATTGGCTATCAACTCACTGGATATTTCGTTGCTTAAACTATGTTGGAGAAACAGATGTACAACTCTGAGAATTCATCCCCAATAGAACTACCCTCTTCGAAGCAATTGGTGCGCTCAACAATCTTGGCTCTTCTCACTGCTATGGTGTTATTGGTCAGCGTCATCTTACCTGCAGAGTATGCTATCGATCCAACAGGCATTGGACGTCTGCTTGGCCTCACTCAGATGGGGGAGATTAAGCAAGAACTAGCACGTGAGGTTAGTGATCACGGAGGTTTTGAAATGCTTCCAGCGGATACTCCATTCACTCAGCTTTCAGCAACTGGCAAAGGTTCAGGCCAGCTAGCCGCCCAGAATGAAGAGACTCCTCCAGATGTCAAATCCTGGCGAGAAGAAATTAGAATTTCCTTGGAACCAGGAGAAGGGAAAGAACTAAAATTGGTTATGGAGAGAAATGCAGTGGTTCGCTTTCTATGGAACGCTCAACCGGGCAGTATCAATTTTGATATGCACGGAGATGGAGACGGCAAGGAATCCATCAGCTATGAGAAAGGATTTTTTGTGCCAAGCCAGGAAGGTGAACTGAAAGCTGCTTTCAAGGGAAAGCATGGGTGGTTTTGGAGAAATCGCAATGAGGTGTCAGTAGAAGTTGTTTTGCGTTTAGATGGCGACTACAGCGAGATCAAGCGATATTTCTGATTAGGCACATGGTGCTGGGGATCTGGTTCATTAGCATGACAAATCCCCGGTCTTTCAAGATAAACGTGCATGCTGATTGTGGGGAATGGAGACTTTTCACAATCAATTAATTTTATGGTTTCACAGACTCCTTGGAACATCTCAGCGAACCATCAAATATCCACTTGCGCCAAAACGTCAATCCAGTCAACTCAATCCATTCGCCAATACCTTCCCGTCCTTATCGAACAGGTGAAGACTCGAGCGCTCGAGGTTCAGATGCAAGGGTTCTCCCCGTTTGACAGGGATCTGTCCAGGTTGGTGGACATTGAATGCACCAAGATCCTCAGAACGACAATAGATATAGGTCTCGCCACCGAGTTGCTCGGTCAATTCCACAACAACCGAAGCATCTGCTTCCTCTGCATTCGCCAATTTGATGTGCTCTGGTCGAATTCCAAAAGAACAGCTTTCTCCCTCAACCAAGTTTGGTAGGGACTTGATCCGGATTTCGGTTTGCCCAGATTTCAAAATCCACTGCTCTCCTTTGCGTGCAAGCTGGGCCTGAACAATATTCATTCTTGGGGAACCAATAAATCCAGCAACAAATAGATTTTGTGGAGTGTTATAAAGTTCCAGCGGGGGGCCAGCTTGTTCTACTCGCCCTTGATTCAGGACCACGATTTGATCAGCAAGCGTCATTGCCTCGGTTTGATCATGTGTCACATAGATCATAGTTCCGCCAATATTGGCATGAAGCGCAGCAAGTTCCTTGCGCATGGTTACACGTAACTCGGCATCCAAATTGGAGAGAGGTTCGTCAAAAAGAAAAGCTTTCGGTTCCCGAACAATAGCACGACCGATCGCGACTCGCTGCCGCTGACCACCCGATAGTGCCTTGGGGCGACGCTTCAAATAATCTGTGATTTGGAGCATCTCTGCGGCCTTGGAAACCCGTTGGTTGATCTCATTTCTGGGCATCCGAGAGTTCTCTAAGCCAAAGGCCATATTTTGATAACCCGTCATGTGTGGGTACAGAGCGTAGGACTGAAAAACCATGGCCAATCCGCGCTCTGATGCAGCAACGTTGTTGACAACCTCGCCATCGATTTCCACGGCACCAGATGTGACATCCTCCAATCCAGCGACAATTCGCAGCAGTGTGCTTTTTCCACAACCCGAAGGACCAACAAAAACGACAAACTGACCGCTTTGCACTTGAAGATCAATACCATGCAACACTTCCACAGAGTCAAAGGCTTTGTAGACGTTTTTCAGCGCAATTTCTGTCATTTCACTCTCTTAGGTTCATCGACTACGCATTTTCGCAGCCAGGGTTGGTTCTGCACGCTGCATTCGCAAAGGTGGTAACCCTTTGAGGATCTGTCCAATGTCATCCAGCATCATCTCTTGAATCCGAGCGTAGGAAGCTCGTATACCTCCAGCTAAGTGCGAGGAAAACAAAATGTGAGGTGTTTTTCGAACAGGATCATCCTTGGAGACTGGCTCTTCTGGGAATACATCAATCGCTGCCCGGAATCGTCCCTGACCCGCTAACTCAACAAATGCTTCAAAATCCACAATCTCTGCACGACTAGCCAAGACTACTGTCGCGTCTGCCGGAATGGATTCCAGCAGTGTTCTCCCCAGAAAACCTTCATTCTCTGTAGTGACCCCAGCCAGCAAAAAGAGAAACTTTGATTTCGCCAGGATCTCTTCCAATGAAGCAGGGATTAGCCCTTCTTTGTTGAGATATCCCTTAGAAAGCCACGGGTCATGCACAAGAATTTCAGGTTGGAACGGTCTCAATAGCGGCACCAGAGACTTGCCTAGATTACCGTAACCCACCATCCCCACCGTTGAATCGTAAAGGCTGTAGGCTTTGGTATTGCCCCCGATTCCATAAACTTCCTGAGTCTCTCGAAAAAGAGGATCTGCATGCTGAAGTCCTCTTGCCAGAGTGATCGCCTGACCAAGGCAAAACTCAGCCACAGCAGGAGCCATCGCAGGTGCTGCAGAAAGAACGTGAATGCCCCGAGCATGTGCTTCCGCGTAATCGATATTGGGTTCCCAGTTTGCCTTCACGTTGAAAATGGCACGCAGCTTTGGGGCTCGGTCCAATCTTTCTCTGGGCATTGCCGTTTGACCAATAATCACTTGAACTTCGGGAAGGATTTCTTCTACCAACTCTTCTGGTGCCCGGGAGCCAAAGTGGATCACCAAGCGCCCTAGATCCCTCAATATTTTCTCTGTGGCTTCAGAAAAAACCATTTCCTGATTCCGCGGATAAGGATCCAGGAACAATAGCGGTTTCTCACTCATTTCATACCTGAACTGGCAATGCCTGTTGTGATGAACTTTTGTAGAAAGGCAAAGACCACCACTACTGGAATCAGGGTGACAACGGTCATCGCCAAAATGTAGTGCCACTGCACGTCCAACTCCCCCTGGAAGGCATTCAAGCCAACCTGAAGAGTATAGACCTCGGAGCGATTGAGTACGATTAGCGGCCAAAGGAATTCATTCCAGCGCCACATGATTGAAAAAATTGCGAGGACAGCTACTGCTGGCATCGCCAAGGGCAGAACAACTCTCCAGTAGACCTGCCACTCTGTAGCTTTATCCATACGCGAGGCTTCAATCAGGTCCTTGGGAATCGTCAGCATGTATTGTCGTAGCAGGAAAACTCCAGTTGGAGTGGCCGCTCCTGGCAAAATCACAGCCCAAAGTGAATTGACCATTCCCAGTTCTGTCACCACCAGATATACCGGCACCAGAATCACTGTGATCGGAATCATCAGGGTGCCAATCACCAGCAGCATTACTGCATTGCGACCTTTGAACTCGTAGATCGAGAGCCCGAAAGCAGCCATGGAATTAATCAGCAAAGTGATCAGGGTAGCTAGCGTTGTAACAATGACCGAATTTGTGAGGTAACTCAAAAAGTTGAAGCGCTCCAACGGATCGAGGTAATTCTCCCAAGCCATACGGAATTCACGAATCGGTTCTCGCTGCTTGATGGGAATCTTGTATTTGGTACTTGGCTCTGCCGGATCGACCATCTGGCTGATGATTCCGATTCGGCGAATTTGGGCCAGATCTTTTACAGAACCATCTTCCATGGTGACACGATACATGGGGAGAGGTTTCTCATAGCCCTCGACATTTACCACCACTTGGCCCAAAGGAGCCCAGGTTGGTGGAAATTCGAGCAATCCGGCTGGAGTCTTGAACGAAGACAAAACCAACCAGACAACCGGACCGAACATCAAGAAAATTCCCAAGCCCAGGTAACCATAAGTGAACAGGTCGGTCCAATGCCAGCGCTTGCCACCTCGTCGGAGAGTGAGGAACTGCCAGATTCGGGCAGTAAGAGAGGTTGAATCAGCCATTGTCTTTCCATCTAGTGGCTGCCAACTGTAACATTGTGAGACCGAACAAAACTACTCCCAAAATGACTGAGGCGGCTGCAGCCAAGCCAAAGTTTTGGATCTGATTCGTAAAGCCAGTGTTGTAGATGTATTGAACAATGAATTGAGTGGCTGTGCCCGGCCCACCTCCGGTTAGTACGTAGACCTCATCAAACGTCTGCACTCCCTTGATCAAGGCTAGCACAATCACCACCAACAGATTGGGCCAAAGTAGAGGAAGAGTAATCCGCCAAAAAATCCGTTCTTGCTTTGTTCCGTCCATCTCCGCTGCTTCGTAAAGATCCGGAGGGATTGCCTGGAGCCCTGCAAGGATGATGAGGGTGTAGAAGCCCATGTGAGCCCAGATAGAAATGAAGATCGCCCAAAACATTGCCCATGCTGGACTAACAAAGAAAAGGATCTTGTCAAAACCCAACTCTACAAGCCAGGCGTTGAGAATGCCATCACGGAGTAAGATCCATTTCCAAATCAGCGCAACTACAACTGGTGAGAGTAAAACTGGAAAAAAATAAACTGATCGAAAGAATCCACGTGCCCGGATTTTTTTATTCAACACCAGCGCCGTGATCAACGAGAATAGAACCAGAAAGGTAAGCTGAAGGGTAATGAAGGTTGCCGTGTTGAAGAGACCTTTCCAAAAACGATCTTCTCGGCAGCTCAATGGGTCGGCGTAATTTCCACAGTCCAACAAAAAAGCATACTGTTCTGTACCTGTGAAAGCGCGGTCATCCAGATAAAGGTTTGTTCCTCCTGTCAGTGAAAAGGCGAAGTTCACAAACAAAGGCAGAACAACAAAAAGCCCAAAGAAACATAGATTGGGTAACAGAAAAACATAGGGCATTGGGCCAAGCCCAAGTAAACTCTGGAGACGTTTCATCGGCCACTCAATGAAACGAAACAACAGGAAAAGCGGCCAAGTGATCAGAGTTTTGAGGTGGAACTGACCCGTCTCCGCATCCTTGAACTGAGAATGTTGAGCAAGTTCTGAATTCATTTTGAAGCTGGGAGACTCTTTAGGGGGAGGGATCCGCCAAACCACGGGAGCAGTTGGCGGAATCGACGATTAAAATGGAGAGTGCACGAATCCACACAGTCTGCGAATTCGTGTTTTGGTCAGCAAAATCAGCCGCCTCGCTTCTTCTCAGCGATTTGTTGCTGAATATCTTGCTCCATCCGCTCATAGGCCTGGTCCAGAGTCAGTTCACCCATGATGGCTTCATTCAGACGCGAGATCAGTGCGTTGAACATCACACGATTGTAAACATAACCTTGAAGATCGAAGGCTGTCTGGGAAATTCCAGGAACCGCGCCTGCAAAGGTTTCCAGAGCATGCTTCGCACGGGGATCGTCTGTATCAAAATCAACACCCTTTTCTGCCAACCCAAGATGTCCTGGAATAAACAGCGTTCGACCGTAGAACTCTGCCAGATTTTCTTCCTGAGCCAACCAGTCCATTAGCTTAGCCACCTCTTCAGGATGCTTGGTATCTTTCATGGCTACCAAGGCTGCTCCACCGGGCATGCCAGTGCAAGCTGCTGGACCACAAGGGGCAGGAACCGCCCACCAATCAAAAGCATCACCAATATTCTGGGCAAACTGAGGAATCTGCCAAGAACCACTCATGTACATCACGACCTGAGCGTTGGTAAAATCCTCATTTGCACCTAAATATGCCGATCCGGAGACAGAGCCCCAGAGTTCCTTAGCCATGATTCCCTGCTGATGCCAGTTATAGAGGCGCTGTGTCATACGCTTCAAACCCTCATCAATCAGAGCGGGTTCGCCACTGCCATCAAACATTTTGGCACCCATTGCGATTGCAGGTCCTGAGACACGGTGACCAGAGCGATCCCAGGCCATTGGGATAGGAATTTCCAACTTATCAGCTACTTGCTTGGAGGCCTTCGCCCAATCGTCCCAAGTGGCTCCTTTGCCAGGCATTGGCACTTCTGCTTGCTCGAACAAGGTCTTGTTGACATAGGGCCCTGTGACTGTCAACTGAGTCATGAATCCAGAAATGGCTGAGGTGTCTCCTGGTTGGCGCAACCACTTCAGGAAGGGTCCAAAGCTTTTCTCCCAGTAACCTGCATCACTCAAATGTGGTCGGAGATCCATGTAGTATTTTGAGAGACCACCAAGATCGGTGACACGGGCAATGTCCGGTCCATCCCCAGCCGCAAGCTGCACGGGCAGACTCTCCATAATCGATTTGTATGGCACCACGTCCAAGGTGACTTTGATATCTGAATTCTGGGCTTCAAAACGATCCAGCAATGATCGCATGACCTCACCTTCAATCCCGTCGTTGTACCAAGTCATTCTTAGTTGAGTCTCGGCAAACAAGGGGGTGGCCCAGACCGCCATTGCGATCGAACCCGCCGTCAAGATTCTTCTGAGTTTGTTTAGCATTCTCAGTTCCTACCTTAGGGTTGGGGATAACAGGTCGCTTTAACTTTGATAGGTTCGTCAGCTACCTGGTGAAATCGTAAATGATCAGCACCTTGCAACACCACAAACGTGATGATCACTTTACGAAATATTTGTTGGAAAGCTTTCACTTAACTCACCAACTCTTTTCAAAAATAAATATTCAAATCAAATTTTTATATGATTGACTACCTTCTAAATCTAAAAAAAGTGATTCTTTTTTTAGATTTACTGTGGGCTTAAATTGCAATCATCTTAAATCAGGAAACGTTGCCGATTTGAATAAAGATTAGAAAGATTGTCAAACAAAAACGCTTCCTTAGGTCTTGTTGCCTTACTCTTCGGTAGGTAGTTCCTGAAATTCACTAAGGGTTATTTTCAGAGAGCTATAATTGTCAATCTCTCACTAACCCAGTTGAACAGCCTTTTCCTGAGCTTCCAGCGCCAGTCGGCAGACGGTGAAGCAGTGCTCATGAGTCATCGTGAATTCTGTACGATTCTGAATATCATTTAGGAATTGTTCAAAGTAGGTGATCGGGACATCACTGCAGTCGATCCGTTCGTAACGGTCTTGATTGACCAACATCAGATGGTCTTTTCCTTCCTCGCCCAGAATATCAATGTACTTCCGCAACTCCAGGTAGCCCTCTGTTCCCTGGATGAAGAGCCGACCATCCCCCCAGGTGGGCAGCGCATCCGGCGTATACCAGTCCACTCGGATAAAGCCATTGGCGGTTGGGCTGCGAAGAACGATTTCTCCAAAGTCTTCAAACTCGGGCAAGGTAGGATTTGCGTAGTTTCCAACAGAACTTGCTGCTATTTCAGCGTCCCTGGATCCGGTTAACCAGAGAAACTGATCAATTTGGTGGGAAGCAATATCGATCAGAATTCCTCCATACTGAGCCTTTTCATAGAACCAGGGTCTACGCCGATGCGGATTATGGCGATGAGGCCCTAATCCTACGGTCTGGATAACCTTTCCGATAGCGCCTTGCTCAATCAATTCCTTAGCTTTTAGCACCGCAGGGACCTGAAAGTGTTCGGAAAAGCTAATACTGTAACGTGCTCCGGTCTCTTGACGAACCTGGATCACCTTACGCAGCTGCTGCTGGGTAATGATGCCAGGCTTGTCAACCATCACGTCCTTGCCGTGTCGCATAGCCTGGATGCAGATTTCTGCACGTTCCCCAGGAATACCTGCACAAACAATCAAGGAAACGTCTTTTCGCTGATAAAGAATTTCAGGAGATTCAAAACAAGGTACTTTAGGAAAACGTCGAATAAAGCCTCCTAATGGCTCTGCATCATCCCGGGTAAAGTACCCAATGCATTCTGCACCCGCGGCTAGCAAGCCTTCAGTCATCTCGTAAATGTGGCGATGGTCCAAGCCCACGCAGGCAAACTGAATCATAAGAGCAACCTTTCAATAAGATTTGTTCATATCTGCAGCATCAACAGCAACGGTGACAGTTTCTTTCCGATAGTTGCTGTTGGCGATTCTCCGTTCCAGATGGGCCCAGTACTGATCCCCATCTAGGGGCATCGGGACGCTCTGATTTTCGAAGGTTGAGAGGAGCATCGCATTGGCCAGTTCTACACTGTGAATGCCCTCGATTGCGGGAGCCAGTAGGGGAGTTTGATCCAATACGTTATCCACAAAATTCTGCAAAATCCCACGATGCTGTCCACCTTTCCCATCAATGGGGATCTTCACTTCTTCGACTGAGGGCTTGCCAAAGGGTTGGTCTGTGTTGCGGCAAAATTCTGAGATTGGAACGCTATTCTTGAGTAGGCGTAATCCGCTTTCATCCGCAATGACGGTTCCGTTTTCTGCAACAATTTCCAAGCGATTGGTCCCCGGCGTTTCTCCGGTGGTTGTGATGAAGCTACACGTGGCTCCATTTTCATAGGTCAGCAAGGCAGTCACGTCATCTTCGACTTCAATGTCGTGCCACTGACCAAATCGACACTGAGCCCAAACTTCAGTTGGAGTTCCAAAAAGCCACCAGAGCAGATCTAGTTGGTGTGGACACTGGTTCAACAGCACTCCTCCTCCTTCTCCTCGCCAAGTCGCTCTCCAGCCACCACTACGATAGTAGATGTCCGGCCGGAACCAATCGGTAATGATCCAACTCATTCGCCTCAACTCTCCCAACTCTCCATTGCGGATCAGCTGACAAATTCGTTGGTAGCGTGGGTCCGTCCGTTGGTTGAACATAGCACAGAAGACCTGCTCTTTTTGGGGACGCTGCTCATAGGCGTTGATCAACTGCTGACAGGCGTTCTTGTGCACAGCAATCGGTTTCTCCACCAACAGGTGTAGGCCACTCTTCAGTGCAGCTTTGCCAATCGTGGAATGATCATAATGAGGGGTAGCAATGACCAGAGCTTCAATCAATTCAGATTCGATCATCTCCAGGCTGTCAGAGAAGCGAGGTATCTCTGGAGAAACTTTGCTGAGCCGAGCTGGATCCAGATCACAAACCGCAGCAACTTCCGCTCTTTGAACAAATTGTTGGGTGATGGAGTGGTAGTGCTGGGTCCCCATATTGCCGAGACCGACTATCCCAAACTTGAGTGGATTCATTGGCTTATTTTGTCAGGAGGAAGATTTTGGGGATCAGAACTGATGTGTACGGTGAATTCTTCAAGTCGTGAACAACTGTGGGTAGCTAATTTCTGGCTCAGCGATGTTTTTTGTATATCCGTTCATATAGCAAACACTGAGTGCCCTGCGAGGTGAGGAGGTTCGGTTCTTGTCGGAGGCATGCAGCAGATGGTTGTGCAACACGACCAAATCTCCAGGTTTCACAAGAATTGGGACGATATCCTCCGCTGGTGCGTGTTCGATGGCTTGGACCTCTGTTAAGAATCCTGAGGAATGTTCTGGATTGATCAGGCCTTTGCGGTGAGATTTACGAATAATTTGGACACAACCGTTTTCCAGAGTTGCTGCATCCAAAGGCATCCAAACGGTCAGCAGTGGATCTTGATCAAGAAAATCCCAGCGGTCCTGGTGCCAGGGTAACCACGTCCCTTTGCCAGCCGCCTTGTTCATGAACATTGTCCGAAAGGAAGTAATCGGAAGGTTTGGTCCGTAAACTCGCTCACAGAGTTGAACAAAAAAAGAGGACGTAATGAAATCAAGGAAGCGTTGATCAGCTTCTAAACCTTGGATTTTGCGATAATCCAGAGTCGCTCCCTGAAAGCCATTGCCTCCCCAACTCAGATCTTCATACTTCCCAGAATCCGTATCTAGTTGCATCCAGATCTGCTCGTAGTCGACATCCGCAGTGCCAAGCATGATTTGATCGATACGTTCCTGCAGGCTTGCTATTTCTGCTCTTTCAAAAAACTGAGGAAGAATGAAATAGCCTTCTTCTTCAAAGAGTTGAAAGCATCGATCCAGATCGCTTGGACAAGGCATCATTCAATGAGCATATCAAGTGGGTTAGTAATTAGTTCGGGCTTTAAAAAGGTAAACCAAAGCCAGACCAATCAAGCTTGCTGTAATTCTGACAGAAACGAAAGCACCTGCTGGTGTGAGTACTCAGTTTCAAAGTGTCCGGTTTCAGTAATCAAAAGCTGCCAACTTTCAGGATGGCCAGCAGCGTCTGCCTGCAAACGCATGGTTTGATCAAGGCTTTGTACACCTTCAATCGGAGTGAGGCCGTCATGACGGCCTATCACACAGAGTCGAGGCCGAGGAAGCGTCAAGTGATTGAGTTCTTCCGCAGAGAAATGCTTCAAAAATGCTGGCACATAGTAATAGATCCCGTGCATATCCAAGTTCTGCTGGGTTATCAAAGACTCATACTCAGCAAGACTACAGAGATCAATACAAGCACGAATTCTTGGTTCCAGAGCAGTACTCCAAAGTGCCATCGTACCCCCCATTGAAATGCCCATACTGATAATCGAGTCTGCTTGAACATCTTCTCTGGCAACCAAGTAATCAAAGGCTTTGAGGGTATCAAAAACCATCATTCCCCAGAGAAATTTTCCTCTCCAGAGCAACTCTTTGAATACGGCTGACTCGGTACGTCCCTGCCGCTCCCCAAAACACCAGGCATCGATCGAGAGTACGGCGTAACCACGTTTTGTCAACTCTGTACCATAGGCATGACGCAATGCATCTCGACCTTCCAACAACTCTGTCTTGCCCAAGGTATAATCACCGCCATGTGCGTGATTGTAGAGTACAGCCGGAAAGGGGCCTTTTGCCTGAAGAGGCTTGAGGAAAACTCCAGGAATCGGCTCCATCTCATTCCACTCGAACAACCAGTCTTCCTGAATAAAGCCATCCTTTTCCGTCTCACGAACCAGAGTCGTTTTCGATGGAGCATCTCTGTCCGGTAGATCTCCTAGCAAAGTCCAGAGCTTACTGCGCTGCGCTTGCTGGTGTACTGGCGAGATAGATTTTAGGACGTTGGGCATCGAACCTTGGTCAGCAAAACTTTAGTGGTACTCACAAACCCGATAGGAGTGAATTTGCGCATCGAAGACTTGCATCAGACTAGCAAGTTTTCAAGTTCTTCAACGGATTTCAGAGAAAAATGATCAAAGAGTGGCTTAAAAGTTTTTCTGCCAAGCAGGGCCTCGCAGTAACCACGCTACAGATAGAGCCAGTGCGGGTAAAAATGACTGCCAGATTCCCAACAAACTCAACAAGCGACGATCTTGTCCTGACGCTAAAGAGACAGCCTCTGTAGTGAGGGTACTCCAGCGACCGGCACCGGCAAATATTGTGGGAAGATATTGGGCAAGACTCACTGAAAAGCCGATTGCTAGAGTCATGAGCAACAAGGGACGCAACAGAGGTAACTGCACACTCCAGAGAATTCTCCAAGCTGACTGCCCAAGAAGTTGTCCAACTCTACGAAAGCGTGATTGGTTCGTACGCCAAGGCACAGCTAGTAACAGTAGAGTGTAAGGCAGCACATAGACCAAGTGCAACCACAGCACTAGCAGTACCGTGCCTTCCAGACGAAGAAAAATCGCCAAGATTTGTATTCCAAATAGAAAGGTCAACTGTGGCAAAATCAGCGGCAAATAAACCCACCACTCCTGAGCCAAACCAGAATCAGAATTTGGCTGCTGCTGGAAATATAACCAAATCATCACGAGCAGCAGACCAATTGCAGCAGCAGCCATTCCCAAGCCTGCAGTAGTTTCTAACAAGGGCACCAATTCCGCACTATTCTGCTTCCAAGTGCGTAGAGTCCAGTCTGTCGGAAGCCCTGCTGGAAAAGACCAGCGCCGTGCAAGTGACCAAAGAAGCAGACAAGTCATTCCACTACAAAGCAGAATGATTCCAGAAAAAACGATGCTCCAAGCTATTTGATTAAAAAGTTTTTTTATTTTATCGAGGCTCCACAGACGAATTGACACCTGAGGTAAAACTCTAACTACTTGCTCGACAGCCCACCAACAAATCAGCAGGATCAGCAATATAATCCCCTGTAGCAGCGAGCCCGCCGCAGCTAGTGCCTGTTTCTCTAGCATAGGGTCCGTGGCCCACTGAAGAATAAGCACAGAGAAAGTGGGGGGAGCCGTTGGCCCAAGGATCAAGGCCATGTCAATTACACCGAAAGAGAATGCGAGAACGGCCCAAAGGGGTAGCCTGATTTGTTGATATACAGCTGGAAAAACTGTCAACCACCAACCGAGCCACGGGGGTTGCCCTAATAACTGTGCAGTCTGGACTCTTGTTAATTCTGGCAATTGACGACAAACGTTAATCTGTATTAGCAAGAGGAATGGCAGTTCTTTGGTGACAAGGCCAAACACAAGTGCCCATCCAGCAGTGTCATGAGGAAATGGGAATTCTGTAGGAAGGGAGTTTGAAGTCGCGAACAATCTCCACAACCAACCCGATGGAGCAAGCAGCAAAACCAAAATAATGGCTGCTGTGGCATGAGGAAGAGCCAGAGGCAGAATCAGCCCACGCCCAAGCCAATGCCGTCGAAAATTGGATTGCCACACGCTCAGAATCAACCCACTGCCCAGCAAAGAAAGGAGAGTCGCGGTGACTGCTGTACGGAGGCTTAGCCACAAAGCAGGCCAGGTGGAAGGGTGTTCCCAAAGCCTCGTCCAACTTTCCAGTATTTGAAGATTTTTCTGAAAGAAGAAGAGATTGAAGGAAGATAGGAGTGTGCCGGCTACCCCTGCCAGCAAAGGCAGCAAAAGTATTCCGGGGAAAATCCAGCGTAGCCAGTGCAGGGAGCTTTTCACTCAGTTCGCATAACGCCGTTGCCACTCTGCATCAAGCAGGTTACGCCAGTCAGGATGCGGATTTGACTGAGTTTTCCCTAGTTCGTCAGGAGAAAGAGTGGCGATACCACGAGGTAAGTCATCAAATAGCTTTCTTTGTGCTACAGAGAGCTTTCTGAGGTCGAGGACAGTGCCATCACCCCAAATTTCTGGATTCTGTTTATGGGCTTGAGCTTCTGGACTTAGTAAGAAATTAGCCACTAACAGGGCACCTTCCTGATTGGCTGCATTGTAGGGAATTGCGACAAAGTGCGTGTTACCAATCGTTCCGGCTTCAAAAACAAAAGTACGGGTACTTTCTGGAAGTAAACCACTCGCAATAGCTGCTGAAGTGTCAGCGGGATTGAAAGACAAGGCAATGTCTACTTGGCCATCGTCAAGTAGCTGTCGTAAGGCGGGCCCACTTGCAGGAAAAGTTTCTCCTTGCCTCCAGAGATGAGGATGAATCTGATCCAGATAGTCCCAGAGGGGTTGACTGGCTTCTTGGAATTGGTCCATCTCGATAGGGCTTTGAAGTGATTGTGGATTTTCAATCGTTTCAAGCAGAATCTGCTGAAGGAAAGTTGATCCAAGAAAATCAGGAGGTGCTGGATAGCTGAAGCGTCCTGGATTTTTTTTACTCCAAGCCAGCAACTCAGCCACACTCGTCGGTGGGCTTTGAATTCGCTCAGCATTGTAAGGAAAATTGAACTGGGCCATTCCCCATGGAGTTTCCAGACCGTCCACTGGAATAGTAAAATCGACTAAGGTAGTTGGCTTGTTCTCAAAATCAACAAGAGAGAAGTTGGGGAGAGTTTCCGTGAATGGTCCATAAAGCAGCTGATTTTCCTTCATCTTTGCGAAGTTTTCACCATTGATCCAAATTAAATCCACAGACCCATCTTGATTACGGCCCGCAATTTTTTCAGCCAGCACTCGATTTACTGCCTCTGAGGTGTCGCTGAGCTTTACATGCTTCAAATCTACATCGTACTTCCTATTCACCTCCTGACCAACCCAACGGATATATTGGTTGATTTCTGCTCCACCGCCCCAAGCATTCCAATAGACTGTTTGTCCTTTTCCTAACTCTTTAATTTCTGTCCAACCATTTGCAGAAGCTGGATTATCTAACAGCAAGAAAACTAGGGTCAGTAGAATGAAATTAACACGATGTAATCGGGCCATGATTGGTGTCACCCACGATTAATTGATATTTTTTGAAGACACATTTACTCAATAGGGTTGTTACCAGATAACGAATCGTCAAGTATTTTACCAAAATAATTATCCTCAATTTTTATTGAATCGTCTGTTTCAGACAAGCACTTCTATTGATATTTTATTGATAAATAGGGGTGTTGCAGAACATTTTAGATTGGAATAGTTTGACAGGAATTTGAGGGTTGTTTTTGACCAGAACTCACATCTGTTAAACCAAATTCCATTAATACTGGGACAACCTTGCAGCATCAGATACATGCTCGAAAGGCGTTCACTGGTCTAATCTACTTTCAGGTTGTCCGGATGATTTCAAGGCGAGTTGGTTGGTCGTTTCGCTCCCTAAGAGCAAAACTTGGCAGGGGAAGGCTCTAGCACGTTTGAAGAATCTCCAACAATCTTGGATGAAACTGGCTGAGGATATCAGTTGAGGCGTTTGCCTGATTGGCTACTGAAAAGGTGCAGTTTCTCTGAAATCACAGAAACCGTAATGTTCTCACCGACCTTGTGACCACTGCCCCCTGGACGGCGTATTCGGTAATCCAATCCAGTAGGGCTAACACAGTAGAGCAATTCATCCGAACCCAACTCCTCGACAAGATCGATCTGTAAACTTATCTTGGCGGTTGACTCAAGAACAAAGTCTTCTGGACGGATGCCTACCTTCACGGGCTGGTCCGAAATCTGTGAGAAACCGGGAAGTTCAAAGCCATCCACATGGAGTGTCCCGGCTTTGACTTCTCCAGAAACGATGTTGATTCTGGGGGATCCAATGAAGGACGCGACGAATTCAGAGGCTGGTTTGCTATAAACCTCCATCGGTGTGCCGATTTGCTCCAGTTCTCCATTATTCAGAACCGCCAGACGGTCTCCGACCGTCATCGCTTCAATTTGATCGTGCGTAACGAAGATCGAGGTTACTCTGAGCTGTCTTTGCAACTTGCGGATATCCACCCGCATCTGAGCCCGTAATTGGGCATCCAGGTTAGAGAGGGGTTCATCAAAAAGGAATAATTTTGGTTCCCGAACAATCGCTCTTCCCATTGCGACACGCTGACGCTGTCCGCCAGACAGCTGTGCTGGTTTGCGCTCCAACAATTCATCCAACTGAAGTATCCGAGCCGCTTCAACCACACGCCGGTCAATCTCTGCCTTGGGGACCTTTCGGTTCTGGAGAGCGTAGGACATATTGCGGCGAACAGTCATGTGCGGATAGAGCGCGTAGTTCTGGAAAACCATCGCAACATCTCGATGAGCAGGCTCTACGTCGTTGATCCGAGATCCGTCCAACATTAGGTCTCCAGAAGTAATTTCTTCGAGGCCCGCAATCATTCTCAGCAACGTAGACTTTCCACATCCAGATGGCCCAACAAAAACAGTCAATTCTCCATCAAAAATCTCCAGATCGATTCCCCGCACTGCATGAGTGCCGTTAGCATAGGTTTTTTGCAAACTATTGAGGGTGAGGGTCGTCATTTATCGCTCTCGAGAAGGCCCTTGATGAACCAGCGTTGGAAGAGAATTACAATCAGTACAGGGGGGATAAGCGCAAGGATTGCTAGAGCAAAACCACGGTTGTATTCGGGTAGTCGGTTCCCATCAATTGTCTGCATCACAGACTTGATGCCCAGCACGATTGTGCTGTAGCTCTCATCAGTAGTCATCAACAAAGGCCACAGATATTGGTTCCAACCAACCACAAACATGATGATGAAGAGGGCCGCCATCATCGTTCGAGACAAGGGCAACAGAATGTCAATGAAGAATTTCCAAGCTCCGGCACCATCCAACTTCGCAGCTTCCAGTAGTTCATCTGGGACTGAACGGAAGAACTGGCGAAAATAGAACGTCCCTGTGGCTGAGGCGATTAGTGGGATGATCAGGCCTGAGTAGGAATTAAGCATTCCCAGATCTGCTACGACTTTGTAAGAAGGAATGATCCTGACTTCTAATGGAAGTAGCAAAGTGGTGAAGATGATCCAGAAAAGCAGCGTTCCTAGTGGAAATCGAAAGTAGACAATGGCGTAGGCGGCAGTCATCGAGACGATGATCTTGCCAACCGCAAATCCTACCCCAAGGATCATGCTGTTGATCATCATCATCGAAGCGGTCACCTGCTCTGTGAAGCCTTTCTTCTCTGTTAGCACTCCCAAGTAGGTTTCAAAAAACTGATCACTCAACCCCAACTGCATTCCATCACGAATGATCGTAGCAGGATCATGAGTTGAAGAAGCGAAAACCATCCACAGAGGTAGTGCTAGAAACGCGACACCCAGGATGAGCAACAGGTGATTCAGTAATTGGTAGCGAACCCAAAGTACCTTCATAATCAGTAATGAATCTTCTTTTCAAGGTAACGAAACTGGACCACTGTAAGTGCGAGTACAAAAAGCATTAAAACTACCGACTGAGCTGATGAACCTCCCAAGTCAGCACCCTTGAATCCATCTACATAGACCTTGTAAACCAAACTCGCAGCACCAGCTGGTGGACCAAAGGGGAAGACCGTATCAATAATGGCGAAAGTTTCAAAGAAGGCGTAACTGAAGTTAATCACCATCAGGAAGAACAGCGTCGGAGCAAGCAAGGGGAACGTCACGCTCCAGAAGCGACTGAATCCACTGGGATTGTCAATTCGTGAGGCTTCTAACACTGATCTTGGAATAGACTGCAAGCCTGCCAACAGGAAAATGAAGTTTACGCTTACCTGCCGCCACACAGCCCCGGATGTAATGACGACCCAAGCATCGATTGAATCTAAAGCTGGCTCAAACCAGGGTGGTTCACCATCTGGGTTCAGCAAGTCATAGATTGGTCCAATTTGAGGACTGAAGAGGAAGCGGGCAACCAAGCCTGCAACAGCTGGAGCAATGGCGTAAGCCCAAGTGATCAATGGACGGTAGGTTCCTCCACCACGCAATAATCCATCTACCTGCACCGCCAGCAACATCGCCAATCCAAGGGACAGGAAGGTCACACTGAGCGAGAAAATCAAGGTGGCAATCAGTGTTCCCACATATTCAGGATCCTCAAAGATGGTCTGATAATTTTCAAACCAAACAAACTCATTGGAGAGTCCCCAAGGATCCTCAAGGTAGAAGGAGAGTTGGATCGCCTCAAAGGAAGGCCAAAGGAAAAAGACTGCAATGATCGCAATCTGCGGCAAGACAAACAGGTAGGGGATAGGGGAGTGAGAGAAGGTAACGCGTTTCAAATTATTGTCTTTTTAGAACCGGACCCAGAGCGGGTCCGGTATTATAGAAAGGATTAGTTGTAGGTACGGGCAAACTTGACGAGCAATTTGTTCGCACCATCTTCAATGTTGGCTAAGGCAGTCTTTGCATCCTGCTTGCCAGCGAAGAGCTTGTCGTATTCCTCATACATCACCTCACGCACCTGGACGTAGAAGCCCAACTGGTAGCCCTTGGAATGGTCACCACCAGGGAGGTTCAGTTGAAGGATTCCGATCTCTGCATCGGGATTGTCCTTGTAATACCCCTCACTCTTAGCCAATTCATATGCAGCGTTGGTGATCGCCACATAACCAGTTTCCCGGTGCCACATGAACTGAACTTCTGGCTTAGTAAGGTACTCAAAGAAGTTAGCAACACCCTTGTATTCGGCATCGCTATGACCAGACATTGCGAACAGAGCCGCACCACCGATGAAGGTGTTGGTCGGCTTGTTCGTAACCGCATGCCAGTAAGGCAGGTAGGTTGTTCCAAATGGGAACTTCGCAGTGTTCTTCAGTCCACCGAAGGAACCAGATGAACCCAGCCAGATGCCTACTTCCTGATTTACGAAACCGTTCTGGTTATCGCCCCAGGCTCGGCCATAGTACTTGTAGAAGCCCTTGTCTTGCCATTCCTTCAACTTTGACCAATGGGTCACCATTCCTGGGTTGTTGTAAAGAATTTTGGTCTCCAAACCACCGAAGCCGTTATTGTTGGTAGCCATCGGCAAGTTGTGACGAGAATGGAAATTCTCTGAGAAAATCCAAGGACTGTGAGATTGGGCCAATGGCACATAACCAGCGTCTTTGAGCGCCGGAGCCACTCGCATCTCAAAATCTTCCCAAGTCGCTGGAGGCAGGGTCAAACCAGCTTTCTGGAAAGCATTCTTATTGTAATACATCACTGGTGTGGAGCTATTGAACGGCATTCCAACCATCTTGCCGCTGCTGTCCGCATAAAAAGAGCGAACACCACTGATGTAGTTGTTGGCATCAAAGCCAACACCGTGCTTGGAGAGCAGATCCTGTACCGGGAAGACAGCTCCCTTTGCATTGATGATCGTAGCCGCACCAGCATCAAAGATCTGGATGATGTGTGGCTGCTGCTTCGCACGGAAAGCTGCAATTCCAGCGGTCATGGTGTCTTCATAACCACCTTTGTACACTGGGGTGAGCTTATAGGTCGACTGAGATGCGTTGTAGTCTCTGGCAATTCGATTCACGGTCTCGCCAAGAGCACCTTCCATCGCATGCCACCACTGAATTTCAGTTTGAGCCCATGCAGATGGGGTGAACACAACAAATGTAGCCAGCAACACACTGGCTATCAAGTTACGGAATTTCATGGTCATCCTTATCTTCAAGCGGTTAAAAGCAACTGACCAAGGTCAGGCACATCAAGAATGTCTGCTCCATTTCCTCAATTCTTTTGGGCTGCATCCAACTTAGTTTCAATTATTCTGATCAATTCAACCTGCGGATCATCGAATTTTTTTACAAAAATTCGATGATCCGGCTTCCTCCCATTGATCAAATTGATGCAATAGCCTACCAAATAGGAACCGATTGTATTGGAGCCTACAAACGTGATCAGAGCGGGCAGATTCCAACAAATGACAACCAATTTTGCAAATGATTTTTTTCCCAAGCGACATTCTTCTTATTTTCCATTTTGGAAAATGGAGAGATTTATCAAGAAAGTTCTGGGGAAACATCAATAAATTGATTATCAAGAATGTGATCTTAATCCGACTTGGTTAGCAAATGATGAGGATCTTCATGCAGATTATTTGGGCACTAATGGTCCTTCGATTGATGCGCAAAAATTGAGGAGGTTTTATGAAATGATTTCCCTGATTTGAAACTGGATCTATTTCCTTAATACCATTCTTTTGATTACTCCTCTGAAACTTGACTACCCCTGCTGGATCAGTAAGTCTGCAGATAAACATTTTTTGGACTGACCAAGAGGGTATGAGCATCTCCTTCTAAGCACAGTCCCCCTAAAAACAAACAAAACGCAAAGGAAACCATGCTTGAACAGGGACAACTTGAAAGCTGGGATCGGGAGAGTTTTTTTCACCCGAACACCCATCTCGGTCAATTTGTGCGCAAGGAAGCTCCCCAGGTCGTGATGACCGGTGGCGAAGGGGTTTATGTCTATGACAGCAACGGTAATAAGTTGTTGGATGGCTTTGCGGGGCTGTACTGTGTCAACATCGGCTACGGACGTCAACCCGTGATTGATGCGATCAGCGAACAGGCCCAGAAACTGGCTTACTACCATGCCTATTTTGGTCATGGTACCGAGGCGAGCATCACTCTCTCCAAGATGGTCCTGGAGCGAGCCCCTAAGCACATGAGTAAGATCTACTTCGGGGTCTCCGGTTCCGATGCTAATGACACCAACATCAAGCTCACCTGGCACTACCAGAATATCCTCGGACGTCCCCAGAAGAAGAAGATCATCTCACGCTGGCGAGCCTATCACGGTTCCGGCCTGATGAGCGGTTCCCTAACCGGTTTGGATGCCTTCCACAAGAAGTTTGACCTGCCCTTGCCAATGGTCAAGCACACTGTGGCTCCCTACTACTATCGTCGGCCTGCCGAGTTAGAGAATCTGAGTGAAGGGGAATTCAGCGCCCACTGTGCCAAGGAATTGGAAGCCCTGATCGCCCAGGAAGGTGCCGATACAATCGCTGCGATGGTCGCCGAACCCGCTTTGGGCACCGGTGGACTTGTACCCCCTCCCAAGGGCTACTGGGAAGCGATCACGCCCATTCTCAAGCAACACGACATCCTGCTGATCGCCGATGAGGTAGTCACAGGCTTCGGGCGGCTTGGGTCGATGTTCGCCAGTCCCTTCTACGGCTTGGAGCCTGACTTCATGACAATTGCCAAGGGTGTGACTAGCGCCTACCTGCCCCTCTCCGGTTCCCTCATCTCCGGAAAGGTCTACGATGTCCTGATGCAGGGTACCGACGAAAGCGGACCGATTGGACACGGCTGGACCTACTCCGCCCATCCGATCTGTGCAGCAGCTGGAGTGGCGAATTTAAAGCTGATTGATGAGATGAACATCGTTGCTAATACGGCTGAAGTCGGACCCTATTTGTTGAAGGAGCTGAAATCAGCGCTGGGAGATCATCTAAATGTTGGGGAAATTCGGGGAGAAGGCTTGCTCGCAGCCGTCGAACTGGTTGAGGAAAAATCCGGGCGGAAGTTCTTTGATCCTTCGAAAAAAGTCGGACCAACACTGGCCACCAAGATCCGTGAAAATGGGGTGATCGTCCGTGCGATGGCCCAGGGAGACATCCTCGGAATGGCCCCACCGCTGTGCCTCAGCCGAGAAGAAGCTGACGTAATCGTCAAAGCCATCCATCAAGCGGTAACCAGTCACTTCTGAACTTGTTTCCTTCTAGCCTACAGACGCGCTCCCAATCATTCCACGGGAGCGCTGTTCTTCCAGTACTTTAAAAATTCTGTCCTAACAAACACCTCAAGCTTGATTCCTCTGCAAGTGCAGATTTAATTATTGTTATCCGTTTTCTTGTGAGCAAACGATGAGTTGCTCATCCTATCCAACCTTTTCTTTACCAACGAGCGAATCCATGGCTGAGATTTCATGGCGAGGACTGATCGTCAACACGGAAGGTGAGCTGCCGCAAGTGGGCAGCAAGGCCCCAGACTTCATGCTGGCAGCTCAGGATCTGAGTGATCTGAACCTAGGGGACTTTGCTGGAAAAAACCTGATCCTGAATATCTTCCCCAGCATCGATACTCCAACTTGTGCCACATCCGTGCGCACTTTCAACGTCAAGGCTGCTAACCAAGACAATACGGTGGTGCTCTGCGTGTCTGTTGATTTGCCCCAAGCACAAGCTCGCTTCTGCGGCGCAGAAAATATTGAGAATGTACAAACTGGCTCAGCCTTCCGTTCCCCAGATTTTGGGAAGGAATATGGGGTCATCATCAAAGACAGCTTCCGACGAGGTCTGATGGCTCGAGCCATCGTAGTGATTGATGGAAACGGCATCGTCAAGCACACCGAGCTGGTACCCGAAGTTGCCCAACTACCTGATTACGAGGCGGCTTTGGCAGCTACCTCTTGAGCTCAAAGCGTCACTGCTGACATTTAAAAAAAATCAGCGAATTATGAACGAAATTCTCTATCATAATTAATGTGGATTCTCCGCTTGCATACTTAAAATTACTAGGATGATCGAGTTATGTTGCAATCACTTGAGTCGGCCTTCACACCCTGACTAATTTGCTTGCCAAGGCTTGTGGTATGTCTAAAACTAATTTGTTGTCTTTAACGAGATTGGCAAAGAGTCATTCAGCAAACTGAAGACAAACTTTGTACAGAGTCTCAATCTATAACACATAAAATGGAGTATTTATGAAAACCGCTGAATCTGCTTTGAGTGCTGCAAACGCAGTGGTACCAAAAATCAGTGTTGCTGATGGAATCCAAAAGCATGCCGACGGAAATAGTGTTTTTATCGATGTGCGAGACGGTCTTGAAATTCAAGAAACAGGTACTATTCAAGGTGCCCTGAAAATACCAAGAGGATTTATTGAATTTGCTGCTGATTCAAGTACACCCTACCATGAGGAAAAGCTTCAAAAAGATGCCGAGATCGTCTTGGTATGTGGTGCTGGTGGTATGGCCGCTTTAACAGGGCACACTCTTGTGGAGATGGGTTTCAAGAATGTCTGCAATGTTGGCGGGTTTTCTGATTGGAAAGAGAACGGCGGACCTGTTGGGACGTGATTCTAATTGAACGGTCTACGCTCAAATATAATTCAGAAAGATTGCCCAACCTCACTTATGGTGAGTGATTTTCTGTATAATATCGATAAAGCTGACTTGTGAGTTCAATAACTTTGCTACCAAAGAGTTAGTCGCCTTTCGTAAGGCTCTGCTGAGCAAATATGGTTCAGCGAGCCTTCATGCGGCACCATACCACAAAAAGTAGCAAATACTTGCTACCCTGCAACCTATCAAGCGATTTAACTCTCCTATTTGCAATAGGTTCTTTTTTTATTCTCATCTAAGATTAATTTTCCTCCCAGAGACAACAATATTCATCTCAAAATGCCTTTTGAGATGAATATTGTTGTAGCTGACCTGAGTCCAAAGGCAAACCTGCCACAAATAAATCAAGTCCCTTTGTCAACAAGCAACAACCCGTCTCAATTGCATTCTAAATTCTGAAAATCAGGCAGAAACGTCAGTAGGCAGGACATTCAGCAGTACAGCAAAGAAATGAGCCGTGCTACCTCCGAGGACAAAGAGGTGCCAGATGGCGTGATGGTAGGGGAGTCGGCGCCAGGAATAAAAAACCACACCCACACTATAAGAAACCCCGCCCACAAAGAGCAGGATCAGGCCAGCTGTTTCGATCGTCTCCCACATTTGAGGAAGTGCAATTAGGCAGAGCCAGCCCATCACTAGATACGTGGCCGTCGAGGCCTTAGGAAGTTTGCCCACAAAAAAAATCTTGAAGACAATCCCCAGCAGAGCCATACCCCAGATCACTCCAAAGAGACTCCAGCCCCAAGTGCCGCGTAGGTTACCAAGCAGGAAGGGTGTGTAGGTTCCAGCAATCAGCAGAAAGATCGCCGAGTGGTCGAGGATCTTGAAGATGCGCTTAGCCCGCTGATTTTGTAGTCCGTGATAGAGAGTAGAAGCAAGGTACAGCAGAATCAGCGAACTGCCATAAACACTAACACTGACAATCTGCCAGGCGTCTCCTTGCTGGGAAGCCAACGTGACTAGCAGCGTGAGAGCCGCGACGCTTAGGGCTGTTCCGATTCCGTGGGTAATGCTATTGGCGATCTCTTCGCCGAGGCTCTGGGCTTTGCTTGTAGAAGTCAATCTTGGGTATCAGAAACAGTGTTGCAGAATTTATCAACGCTGATAATTAACGCTTTCGCTTAGATGTACACGATCTCTGCCCAGAGCACAAACTTATCAGGTCTGCTTACATGCCCCAGCGTAGTCCTGCTGTGTGAACAGGTGCATCCCAGAGTCCCAGCAATTCATCATCAACCAGACTCAGTGTGACCGAGCATCCGGCCATTTCCAAAGAAGTCACATAATTACCAACCAGTGAGCGGGCAATCGTTATTCCACTTCCCGCCAACTCCTGTTCAACACAGTGGTGCATCAGGTAAAGTTCCATCAATGGGGTTCCACCAAATCCATTGACCAGCATGATAGCGTTGCCCTTGGCTTGGTCTCCAAAATCCTTGCGGATGGCTCCAATCATTTCTGCAGCGATGTCCTTGGCTTCACCAAGAGCAACTCTTTTTCTTCCTGGCTCACCATGAATCCCGACTCCCATCTCCATTTCATTTTCACCAATCTGGAAGGTCGGACTACCTGCAGCTGGAACCGTACAGCTTGTCAGGGCGACCCCCATTGATCGGGTCTGCTGATTGACACGATCTCCTAAGTCCTTCAAAGCTGCCAAGTCTCTCCCTGTTTCTGCTGCAGCGCCAACGATCTTCTCAACGATCATGGTGCCTGCGACACCCCGTCGGCCTGTTGAATAGGTTGAGGTTTCCACAGCTACGTCATCATCAGTCAATACCCTAGCAACCTCACACTCTGCCATCTCGGCAGCCATCTCGAAGTTCATCACGTCACCTTCGTAGTTCTTGACGATCAGTAGCACCCCACCACCACTTTCGGTAGCTTGCATTGCTTCCAGCATTTGGTCTGGAGTCGGTGAAGTGAAGACCTGTCCAGGACAGGCGGCATCCAGCATTCCATGCCCCACAAAACCACCATGCAGAGGTTCATGACCGGAACCTCCACCAGAGATCAAGACTGGCTTTCCAGGCTTGAGTTGCTTGCGGCGTACAAATTTTCCCTCGGAACCGAGCTCCAGCAAATCGGCATGTGCGGAGACAAAACCACTTAGGCTTTCGGTAAGTACTTGATCGGTAGCGTTAATTAATTTTTTCATGGTCTCTCCCACGGAAGAAATGAGGATGGGGAACAGATCAGCACGCTTTCAGGAGCGCTCAGAAATCTGTAACAGGTGACTTAGCCGACGGGCGGTTTCCAGGATCAGGTCATCGAGTTCTTTGTTGGCTTCATCGCTTCCTAGATCTGGTAAGTATAACATCATCCGACGAAATCGCAGCCCCTCTCGATGCGCCTCCTGGTGCTGGTAATTTGGACTGTGACGTCTACCAGGGTGCGCCTGGTCGTAGTAGTATAAGAAGTCTCGACGAGCTTTTTCAGAGAAATGGCAAACTTCGAAGATGATATCCAGATGACGAGCCGGGATGGGTGTGGCGTAGCTGGGATTGGAAATCTGGGAGATAAAACTACGATTCTTGCGCAGCATTGTCGCCAGTCGCTGTCGGGTTCCGGAAGGGCGATTGCTTAGCATTTCTGAGAGAATCTGCTTGTACTGGGCAACTAACTGGGCTTTTAAGTCCGTTGTCACACCCCCTCCAGATTGGTTTCACGAATGGTCCACTTGGTCTTCCCCAAGCGGGCTGGTGCCACTGACAAATTACGCAAGCCCACTTCCAGTAACTGTGCGATGAAATTCGGATCGCTACCCATATCTCCGCAAAGGCTCAACTCTTGGCCGGAACGAGCGCAATGCTGCGCTAATTCTCTAATGACTCGCAAGACTGCTGGATGGCCAGGATCTGCCAGATCTGCAACATGATGAAGGTCGCGTGCACTAGCTGTCAGATATTGAACCAGATCATTACTACCAATTGAAAAGAACGCAGCATCAGCAAACAACTCAGGAGCCAGAGCAGCAGCGGGGACTTCTACCATCATTCCGAGAACTGGCTTATGGAATTCAGTACCTTCTGTGGTAAGTTCGGCACAAACATCTTCCAATAATTCCCGGGTCGAATGTAATTCATCAGGGACAGTAACCATCGGCACCATCACCTTCAGATTTCCATGAACAGCTGCCCTGCACAGTGCACGGAGTTGAGTTCGGAAGACCTCTGGTTGTCGTAGGGAAAGTCGGAGTCCTCGTAGACCAAGAAACGGGTTACTTTCAGTTGGTTGCTCCAGCCCGGGCAGAGGCTTGTCACCGCCTGCATCAAGAGTACGAATCGTTACTGGCTTTTCTCCAGCCCATTCCAAGAGTTTTCGATAGGATCGGTATTGTGATTCTTCGCTGGGTAGCCCATGGTGAAACAGAAATTCTGAACGCATCAGGCCGATTCCATCACAATGCGCTGAATTGAGTTTTGCCAATTCTTCTGGCAGCGCCACATTGATCAGTACCTGAACCGATGTTCCATTCAAAGTTTGCGCGGGTTGATTCAATAAAGGGGCTAGTCGTTCTGCTTCCTCTACAGCTATTTGCAGCTTATGCTCAAAGGCTTGGGTTTCCTCTGTGGAAGGATCTACGTGCAGCACACCTTCATCCGCATCCAGCAACAATCTGGTTTGATCTGGGAAAGCTCCAGTTTGGAGGTCTCCAATGCCTACCAACATCGGCACCCCACGGGAACGTGCTAGCATGGCTACATGGCTTGAAGGGCTACCTTCCCGCAAGACCACTCCCCCACCCTTGTTCCAATCTAGGCTGAGAAAGCGACTGGGAGTTAAATCGGTTGCGAGCAGGATCGCTCCCTCAGGGATCGCAGCTTCTTTTTCTCCACGTAGAATCCTGAGGACTCGGTCACGAATATCACGTAGGTCACTGGCCCGTGCCTGAAAGTACTCGTCTTCACTTTGCTCGTAGTCTGTGACATGTTCGTCCAGGGTTTGTTGCCAGGCTTCAATCAATGTCGTACCCGCTGCAAAAGCCTGACGTACTGGATCAGTGAGAGCTTCATCTTCGAGCATCGCAAGCTGAAACTCGAGGATTTCTGCGTCGTCTCCCTCGACTCGCTCCATCAACTCCACCAACTGGCTATTGGCCAACGTCAGGGCTTCCGCTAGATCAATCGTGGGTTTCAAGGAGTCTGCAAAATCTACTACGGCAGGCGCCTCCGCCCAGAATGCCGCACCCTGAGCAAGACCAGGAGCTGCACTGATTCCTTTAAGCTGAGGCTGACTGGGCATCCTGTGATTCCTCAAAATCCTGATTGACCAAATCAATCAAAGCCTCCACGGCAGGCTGAGCGTCTGTTCCTGTGGCTCTCAATTGCAGAATGGTTCCCTGCGGCATTTTGGCTCCCATCACCTTGACAATACTTTTGGCATCGATCCAAGGACCCTCAGAGTCAGCTGCGATTTCAATCCGTGCTGAGAAGCGCTTGGCGAGCTTGGTCAACTTGACAGAGGGCCTCGCATGTAGACCCACATCATGAGTGATTTCTACCGCACCCTCAGAAGTCCAGGTATTTTCTTCAGTCATGCCTCCTCACATTTCTTCTGCTGAGCTTTTGACTTCTTCCAGGCTTGCACCACCAGATGCTTCCGTCGCTGCGATGACACTCCCTTCGACAATCGGGGCATTGCAGATCACAACTTTCTTTTGTCGTTCGGCAGGTAGCATTTCAATCGCCATCTCACTATTTGTTTCAGCTCCACCGAGATCAACCATTACGGCTACTCCAGAATCTGACCAGGCTTTAGAGATGGCTTCCATGATCGCTTCTATACTTGTCCCCAAACCACCATCAGGATTGCCACCACACCAGGCAAGAGGAACTTCATCTCCCACCATCTGCAGCACCATTTCAGCCGTACCCGCAGCGACCTGCTGAGAATGTGAAACGATCACAATGCCCACGTTACTCATGATTTCTCTTCCAGAAGTTGACAGATAGTTTGAATTATCAATGCAGAGGAATAGGCCCCAGGGTCCATGTGTCCGATGGAACGATCACCCAGAAAGGAAGCCCGTCCGCGAGTTGCTTTCATTGGAATTGTGGCTTCTGCGGCTTGCTGGGCAATCGCAGAGATCTCCGTCATTGATTTATTTGCTTCCAAGGCTTGCTGGACTGGAGCCAGCACATCCAACATGGTCTTGGCTCCAAGATCTGCTTTTCCTCGTTTCTTCAAAGCTTCGATGGATGCCGCGAGCATCTGGCCCAATTTCGCCGAGTCTAGCTCATCGTCTGTTGGCCATTCCTTACCCAGCGTCACCGCCAGGGTGCCATAGAGTGGACCAGAGGCTCCACCGACTTTCATCACCATGGTCATGCCTACCGCTTTAAGAGCCTCGGCTGGTGGTTTGGCTTTGATATTTTCCAAATCAGCGAGCACGTTCTCCAGGCCTCTCTTCATGTTGATGCCGTGATCACCATCACCAATAGCTTGATCCAAAGCCGTGAGGTGTTCAGCTTGGGCAATCACTGCTTCTGCAGTTCCTTGAAGTAACGATCTAAGTAAGTCTGGAGTCATCTGTAGCTTCCCCATCAAGTTGCCTTGCCCTCAAGCAGACAAACGATTTCCGGATTGGTCGAAGAAAAGAGGTTGCACCAATTCAAGGGCTACCCCGTCACCTTCCTTCAGCAAGGTTGCTGGATCCGCCAGCAAGGTGAGATCCTGTCCTGCACAGAGCAGATGCAGGTAGGTCTGGTCGCCAAGATATTCAACACGTTGCACTTGGGCTGGAACCGTGGCTTGGGTCTGCTTATCTGCAGAATGCAACTGAACATGGTCTGTCCGCAATCCAAGCTGTGTGGTGTTGGCAGGAGCCTGTACGGGCCATTCATTACTCAATGGCACAAGATTGATCGAGGGTTGCCCAAGTCGCTCAGCCACATAGGTATTGTTTGGCTGTTCAAAAATTTCCTTGGGGGTTCCCAGCTGTACCAGTTCACCCTCTCGGAGCACACCAATGCGATCAGCCAGAGTCATTGCTTCCACCTGGTCGTGGGTCACATAAAGGATTGTTGCCCCAAGATTCTGCTGAATGTGCTTCAACTCCACTCGCAGTTCAGCTCGCAGCTTCGCATCCAGGGAGGAGAGCGGTTCATCCATTAGATAGATGGTTGGCTTTCGTACCAGTGCCCGGCCAATCGCGACACGCTGCATCTCCCCACCGGACAAGGCCGTGGCCTTATTTTCAAGCTTGTGTTTGATCCGCACCATCTTCGCAATTTCCTCAACCCGACTGGCAACAGCGTCTTCTGAAAGACCGGATACTGGCGAGCGAAGCGGGAAGCTCAGGTTGTCCCGAACCGTTAGGTGTGGATACAGCGAATATTGCTGGAAAACAAACGCAACATCTCGCTCAGCGGGTTGCGACTTTGTCATGTCCAGGCCATTGATCCGAATACTTCCAGAATCTGCCTCCTCCAATCCAGCAATCAAGCGGAGAGTGGTTGTCTTGCCAGCTCCCGAAGGGCCCAACAAAACGACCAGTTCTCCATCTCCAATGGTCAACTCAAGGTTGTTGATAGCAAGCGTATCCCCAAAGCGCTTCTGTATTCCCTGGAGAGCGATCTCAGCCATGAGTCACCTCCGTGGGCAATGCTTTGCCATCACTCTTGTCAAACAGAGAGGCTCGCTGAGCAGCAAAATTCAATCGCACTGATTGTCCTTCCCCAAATGAATGAGTGCTACGAACGCGAGAAAGTGCTTGTCCGTAAGGAGTCTGGATGGTCAAGATCTGGGTGGTTCCCATGTATTCGACGACACTGATTTCTCCTGGTAGGGGACCGTTCTGCTCTGGAAGTAAGTGTTCCGGGCGAACACCCAAGACAAGATTGTCTGCTTGAACACCCTGTGTTGACGCAGGACAACGAAGTGTTCCACAACCCTCGCCTGGCAGAGTGATCTCCGTTTGTCCAGGCTCCAGCGAATTGGGCAAGGTGAGCAAGTTCATCGGTGGAGATCCGATAAAATCAGCGACATACATGGTTGCTGGCTTATTGTAGATCTCGCTTGGAGTCCCCAACTGCTCAATCACACCGTGATTCATCACCGCAATCCGGTCAGACATCGCCATCGCCTCCAGTTGGTCATGCGTGACGTAAACCGTCGTTGCCTCAATTCGGTCATGCAATCCCTTCAGTTCCTGGCACATCAAATTACGAAATTCAGCATCAAGAGCACCAAGAGGTTCATCCATCAGGAAGGCTTTCGGGCGACGAATGATCGCTCTTCCGAGGGCTACGCGTTGACGGTCACCACCAGATAACCCGGAGACAGAACGATTCAGCAGATGATCAATTCTCAGTAGACGAGCCGCTTCTTCAACTCGCTGCTTGATTTCTGAAGAAGGGATCCCGATGCACTTCAATGGGAAAGCCAGATTTTTCCGCACATTCATATGGGGATAGAGCGCAAACAACTGGAAGACAAACGCAATGTCTCGTTGAGACGCTGGTAGGAAAGTAACTTCCTCCTGATCAAGCCGAATCTCACCAGAAGTTGGCAACTCCAATCCAGCAATCATCCGTAACGTTGTTGTCTTTCCACACCCAGAGGGCCCCAACATCACGAAGAATTCGCCGTTTTGAATCGTGAAGCTGGAGTCTTGGACCGCAACAAACTCCCCAAAGGATTTTTTCAGGCGACTGACTTGAATCTCGGCCATTTGTTATTCCGGGAAGTGGCTCACGATGATGAACAAAACGGTGCCTGTGAGGATCACCACGAAGGAGTAGGTGTAAAGCACGAGCAAAAAGGGCTGCATCAACATCACCACCCCAAACAGGATGATCACTGTAGCAATCCACTCCCAGAAATTTCTTCGAAAGTAGCGCCGAAGGCTCAATGTTGTGTTCTCTGACATCCAGCTCCTCTTTATTTGCGGACGGCGCCGAAAGTGATTCCACGTAGCAGATGCTTGCGGAGCATGATCGTGAAGAAAACGATGGGTACCAGGAAGAGTGTTGCGCCAGCTGCTACCGCAGGCCAGTCTAGTCCACCTTCCCCAATGATGGTTGGAATGAAAGGTGGTGCTGTCTGAGCGGTGCCTGAGGTTAGTAGGAGGGCAAAGGCATATTCGTTCCAACTGAAGATCAAACAGAATATTGCGGTTGCTGCTATGCCTGTAGTTGCCTGGGGTAAGACCACTTTACGGAAAGACTGGAAACGAGAGTAGCCATCAATCATCGCAGCTTCCTCGTATTCCCGCGGAATCTCATCAATGAAGCCCTTCAGAAGCCAGACCGCCAAGGAGATGTTGACAGCCGTGTAGAGGAGGATCATTCCTAGATGCGTATCTGCCAAGCCCAACTCGCGATACATCAAAAAGATGGGAATCGCCACAGCGATTGGTGGCATCATCCGGGTGGAGAGGATGAAAAACATCAGATCGTCCTTGAGCGGAATCTTAAAGCGTGAGAAGGCATAAGCCGCCAGAGTTCCCAGGAAGACCGAAAGAAAGGTAGAACCGAAGCCGATGATGATGGAATTCAAGAAGCGTTGCCCAAACTTGGAAGGCCCTGCGATCACCATGCTTCGTGAGCGCACCAACTCATCGTACCAGGTTTCCGGAGGCGGCAATGTTTCCATGTACTCTGGAGTTTGCCGAGTTCGAGTAGTGAAGACGTTTACATAGCCTTCCATGGTTGGGGAGAACACCATCTTGGGAGGATAGCTGATCGAATCCTGGGGTGACTTGAAGCCCGTTAGGAATATCCAAATCAGCGGAATGATGCTGACCAATGCGTACAGAATAACTAGTCCAGCAGCTAATCGCTTGCCCCAGGGCTTTTCGTGTGGAGGTGCGGAACTCATCGTTGCTTCACCGCATTGAGAGCTTTGACGTAGATGTTCGCCACGCCAAAGACTGTCACAAAAAGAATGATGGCAAAGGCTGAAGAGTATCCAGTCCGCCACTTCTCAAAAGCCTCTCGCTTTAGATTTATCGAAGCTAGTTCAGTCACTGAGCCAGGGCCTCCGTTAGTAAGTTGAACAACTAAATCGAACATTTTGAAGTTTTCGATAGCTCGGAAAAGCACCGCAAGCATCAAGAAAGGCAGGATCATTGGTATAGTAATTGACCAAAACTGTCGCCACTTTGATGCCCGATCTACTTCTGCCGCTTCATAGATGTAGTCTGGGATTGAACGCAAGCCTGCTAGGCAGATCAGCATGATGTAGGGTGTCCACATCCATGTGTCGACTATCACGATGGACCAGGGTGCTAAGTTTACATCCCCCAACATCTCAAAAGAAGAAGGATCAGCGCCTGTGAAGAAGGCGATGATGTAATTGAAAAGACCGATCTGGGGTTGATAGAGAAAGCGCCAGAAATTTCCCACTACTGCCGGTGAAAGCATCATTGGCAGCAAGATCAGCGTGGTCCAGAAAGAGTGTCCTTTGAATTGCTTGTTCAGCAGCCAAGCTAGGCCAAAGCCTAGCAGTACCTGCAGCAGCATCGTCCATATGAGAAAGTGTGCGGTCGTCTGCAAGGTGATCCAGATATCTGCATCACCCAGCACACGCTCGTAGTTTCTAAGGCCAATGAACTTTTCACCGCGGGCAGCACGGTTCGCTTTGTAGTTGGTAAAGGATAGTTGGATGGTCCAAATCAACGGGAAGATGTTGATCGCCAACAACAGTAGGATTGTTGGAGTCACAAAGAGCCAGGCAATGGCTCGATCTGACAGCCCTCTGACTTGCCTGGCAACGGGCGCAGGTGTCGCAACAGCTGCAGAGGAAGCAATTTTTTGAAGTATGGAAGGACGAGGCATCGGGCTCGGTTTAATTGAAACTGATCACAGGAATTCAACTGCTAGTAACAGTGAATTCCTGTGAATTCATCTTAGAGCTTGCCTTCGTCTTCGAAGGTCTCTGTCCAGTCTTCAATCAACTTGTCGAGTGCTTCTTGAGCGGTTCCTTGATCAGCAACCACAAAGTCATGCACGCGCTTCTGCATCGCTAGCAGCAGTTCTGCGTAAGCAGGCTCCTGCCAGAAATCCTGAACTCCATCCATCGCCTTCAGGAAGTCTGCAGCAAACGGTTGGGTGTTAGCAAAGCCTGGATCCAAAAGAACAGACTTGTGGCAAGAATATCCACCCAATGACCACCACTTCTTCTGAACTTCAGGGGAAGCGAACCACTTGATGTACTCCAAGGCTTGATCCTTCTTCTCGGAGTAGGAAACCACGGAGATTCCCTGTCCACCTAATGTAGAAGCTTCTACTTTCTGACCTGGATTCACGAAGAATCCGATCTTGTCACCACCCACTACAGGGTCCTTGTGGAGACCTGGGAAGAAAGCGAACCAGTTCATCATCATAGCAACCTGTCCGGACTTGAACGCATCCAGTCCTTCTGACATGTAGCTATCGGTGTAGCCTGGAGGAGTACAGCACTTGTAGAGTTCCTTGTAGAATTCCAGCGCTGCCACAGCATCCGGTGAGTTAACAAAGCCTTCCATGTCATAGGGCTTGTTAGGATTTTGGTACTTGAAACCCCAGGAGTAGAGAGCACCAGTCGCACCCATTGTGATTCCCTCAGATCCACGCTCGGTGAAGATCGCAGCACCATAGACACGCTTCCCGTCAATATCTCGCCCCTGGAAGAACTCGGCAATGTCCTTCATCTCTGTCCAGGTCTTTGGCGGCTCCAGATCACGTCCGTACTTGGACTTGAATTCTGAACGTAGCGCCGGCCGCGAGAACCAGTCCTTTCGGTAGACCCAGCCATTGGCATCACCCATCGCCGGCAGAGCCCAGTAGTTGGGGCTTCCTTTTGGCCAGGTGGAGTAGGCGTAAACAGTTGCTGGCAGGAAGTCATCCATTGAGATGCCTTCCTTATCGAAGAAGCTGTTTAGCTTAACGTAGTGTCCATTCTCAGCAGAACCACCGATCCACTGACTGTCTCCAATCAGCAGGTCACAAAGTTTACCGCCGGAGTTCAGTTCGTTTAGCATTCGGTCAGCATAATTGGGCCAGGGCACGAACTCGAAGTTCATTTCGATTCCACTCTGGGCTGTGAAGTCCTTGGACATCTCAACCAAAGCGTTTGCAGGGTCCCACGCTGCCCAGCATAGAGTGAGGCTTTGGGCTTGAGCCTTCTGGCTTGGCGCCGCCATGACCGTCAGCGCTAGTGCAGCACCGGCTGCGGTCTGCCGCATTGACTTGATCCATCCCTTTTTCATGATTCCTCTCTTGTTAAGGAGATCCCATCACCCGATCTGAAATGATTCCGGGTGAACAGTTGTCGCTTGTTCCAGGCTCCGGAATCGACTCCGGTCTGTTGCGCAAGGCGCTAAATTAGTAAACGTAAAACTAAACAAAAGAAAGAAAAAAATACGCCGAACACAAATTTCGCACTTGCACAATCAGATAGAATGGAGGTTGGAAAGGGAAAATGTCAGCTGTTTAGTGAAGTCCACACTCCGCCATTTTTGTGGGAACGCAACACGGCATCAACAAAGCGCATCCCTTGTAGACCTTCTTCCAGATCGGGGAAAATCACCTCATCTGGTTCATCTTTTCCGTTACGCTTGGCTTCAATTGCATCAGCCACTTCACGATAGATGGTAGCAAAACCTTCGAGGTAGCCCTCAGGATGCCCTGGTGGAATTCTGGTGACCCTTTCAGCCGCACCTGTCAGGCCAGGACCGCCTCGTCCAAGCAGGCGAGAAGTTTCCCCAAGAGGGGAGAACGTTAAATAATTAGGGTTTTCCTGAGACCAACTCAGGCCGGCTTTTTCTCCATAAATCCGCAGACGTAGTCCATTTTCATTTCCAGGGGCCACTTGACTAGCCCAAAGCATACCTTTGGCGCCCCCTTCAAAGCGTAGCAGCACGTGGACGTTATCATCGAGCTGCCTTCCATCAACAAAGGAATTCAGGTCTGCCAACACACTCACTGGCGCAAGTCCCGAGACGAAACAGGCTAAATGGAAGGCATGGGTTCCAATATCTCCAAGACATCCACCTCCTCCGGCCTGATTCGGATCTGTTCGCCAGGAAGCTTGCTTTTGCCCAGTGTCTTCCAACTTTTCGCTCAGCCAATCCTGCGGATATTCCGCTTGAACCACCCGAATCTTTCCAAGCTCTCCACTAGCGATGATTTCACGAGCATGTCGAATCAACGGATAACCGCTGTAGTTGTAAGTTACGGCAAAAAGACGACCTTTCTCCTTAACCAGTTCAGATAGTCCCTCGGTGTCCGCAAGATGAGCAGCCAACGGTTTGTCACAAATCACGTGGATCCCAGCTTCCAGAAAGGCTTTGGCAATCGGGACATGCAGATGATTTGGGGTAACGATCACGACTGCCTCAATTCCATCAGGACGAGCCGCTTCCTGCTGAGCCATTTCGTGGTAGCTTCCGTAACAACGATCCGAGGTAATTCCAATGGCTTGACCGGAGCGCTTCGAACGCTCGGCTTCTGAACTCAAAGCCCCTGCAACCAGCTCAAAACGGTCATCAATGCGAGCCGCAATGCGATGTACTGCTCCAATAAAGGCGCCTTCTCCACCACCCACCATTCCATAGGGAATGCGTCGGAAGTTCGAATTGGTTTCATGCGCTTCAATCGACATGTAATCCTCCAAGAATTTGTTGTAGTGATAAATGGATTCTTTGATCAGTGGCAGGTTGTCGGAGCCAACAGGCAGTTTGATTCTTCGAGCGAGGATTCAAGCTGGATGGTTGCATGGTCAATCTCAAGGTGATCATGCAGATGCTGCTGAATCTGGTGGAGCAAGCCGTTGTCCAGTGATTGCTGATGTACCACCAAATGAACGGTCAGTGCGACCTCACTGGTACTCAACGGCCAAACATGCAGATCATGCAGACGGTCTACCTGTTCCAAGTTAACCAGATACTGGCGAATGCCTTGTACATCAATGTTTCGAGGTACTGCATCCAATGCGTAATCTAGGGAATCTTTGAGTAGGCTCCAACTGCTGAAAATGATGAAACTGGCCACCAGCAGACACAGGACTGGATCAACCCAGGGCAATTCCTGCCAAAGCATTAACAGCCCACCAAGCACAACCGCTAGTGAGATCCCCGCATCCGCCGCCATGTGCAGAAAAGCAGCCCGTAAATTGAGGTCATGGTGTTGACCACTCACGAACAGCAGAGCCGTCACTGTATTGACCAGCACTCCAACTCCAGCCACCACAATGACGGTCAAGCTTGTCACCGATTGTGGTGCAAAGAGTCGCTGAAAGGCTTCCCAGCCAAGGGCACCTGTGGCAACCAGCAGCATCAACGAACTCAATAAGGAAGCCATCACAGGCACCTTGCGCCATCCGTAAGTTCGATTTGCTGTGGCAGGAGCTTTTGCCAGATAACTTGCGCCCCAGGCAAGCAGTAATCCTGCAACATCACTCAGGTTATGACCAGCATCTGCCAGTAAAGCGAGCGAATCTGAGAGTAACCCGAAAAAGAACTCTACGATCACGAATCCCAAGTTCAGCGTTACCCCCAGCGCAAAAGCCCGGTTGTAATCACCAACATGGTGTGCGTGATCGTGTTCCATTGTGTTTTCGGTAGCTAGACTGCCTTTTAGTTTAGACCCAGCATCCGCCGATTCGCTGCCTCATCTGTCCCACCATCCGCGAAGTCATCAAAGGCCTTTTCGGTAACCTCGATGATATGGCGTTGAATGAAGGGAGCACCTTCCGCAGCACCTTGTTCGGGATGCTTCAGACAACATTCCCACTCCAGCACTGCCCAGCCTGGAAAGTCATACTGAGCCATCTTGGAGAAGATCCCTGGGAAGTCCACCTGTCCATCCCCGAGAGAGCGGAAACGACCTGCACGGTTGACCCAAGACTGGTAACCACCATAAACTCCTTGTCGACCAGTCGGGTTGAATTCTGCATCCTTGACATGGAAGATCTTGATCATGTCGTGATAGATGTCGATGTGCTCCAGATAGTCCAAGGCTTGCAGGACATAGTGACTGGGATCATAAAGCATTCGACAGCGGGGGTGATTGCCCGTTCGTTCTAGCAGCATTTCAAAGGTCACTCCATCATGGAGGTCTTCGCCTGGATGAATTTCGTAGCAAACATCAACTCCGGCATTTTCAAACGCATTGAGGATGGGGGTCCAACGCTTGGCCAACTCATCAAAGGCCGTCTCGACAAGTCCTGCAGGTCGCTGTGGCCAGGGATACATGTAGGGCCACGCCAATGCTCCTGAGAAGGTAGCGTGTGCAGTCAGTCCAAGGTGTTGGGAAGCCTGAGCTGCCATAAACAACTGATTGACAGCCCACTCTTGTCTGGCTTGTGGGTTACCACGAACTTCAGGTGCTGCAAACCCGTCGAATGCGTCATCATAAGCCGGATGAACGGCCACGAGTTGGCCTTGTAGGTGCGTGGAGAGTTCAGTGATTTTCAGTCCATGAGAAGCCGCAACCCCGGCGACCTCATCACAGTAGGTCTTGGAAGCTGCTGCTTTTTCCAGATCGAAGAGTCGCTTGTCCCAACTCGGCACCTGAACTCCTTTGTAGCCGAGACCGGAAACCCACTGACAAATGCTGTCAAAGCTGTTGAACGGTGCCTGATCGCCCGCAAATTGGGCCAAGAAGATAGCGGGACCTTTAATGGTTTTCATGAGAAACTCCACATTTGGCGTGATGCAATTTCGTCCCAAAGAATTAAGACCTTGGGATGGATTTAGAGGAGAAGCCCACAAGGGAGCAAACGGCCGAATCGTAGCGCTCTGGACGAAGGAAGGCAACGCCCAAATCAGAGCAAACGCCACGATTTTTGATTTTTCCTCAGAAAGAGTCAAAAAATGGATCCGTTAGCCAAGTTGCTACGCCCCAAAAAACTAGAGGAGGTCTTTGGTCAGGAGCACCTCTTGGCCCACCAACAGGCTCTGTTACAAAAAGGATCCTTCATCCTTTGGGGTCCACCCGGGTGTGGCAAGACAACCATCGCAAGGATCATCGGGGAGCAGCCAGGTATTCGATTTTTTGCCATCTCTGCGGTCTATGACGGTGTTGCGGAGTTACGAAAAGTTTTTCGTCAGGCCGAGGAAGTGTCCTTACTCACTTCAAAATCGATTCTGTTCGTTGATGAAATTCATCGTTTCAATCGAGGCCAGCAAGATGCGTTGCTCTCAGCGATTGAGGAAGGACTCCTCCGGTTGATCGGGGCCACCACGGAGAACCCTTCATTCTCATTGAATGCTGCCTTGCTCTCACGCACTCAGGTACTCAGCCTCAAGCCATTGGACAAGGATGCACTAGAGTCCCTGCTGAAACGTGCGGCAGATCACATCAAGCGACCACTTCCACTCGAAGCAACTGCTCGTGAAAAGTTACTGCAACTCGCTGATGGAGATGGACGTTACCTACTAAATCTGGCAGAAATTCTCTATGATCAACCAGAAGCCACCAAACTGGACACAGATCAAATGCTGGAGTTGGTACGCCATCGGGCACCGCAGTATGATCGAGCTGGGGACCAGCACTACAATTTGATCTCAGCGCTACACAAATCCTTACGAGCCTCCGATTGTGACGCTGCCCTGTATTGGTTGGCGAGAATGATGATTGGTGGTGAAGACAAGGCTTACATTCTGCGGAGATTGACCAGGATGGCGGTTGAAGATGTTGGGTTGGCGGCCCCTGAGGCAATGGGACGAGCCTTGGAAGCTTGGAATTGTTATGAGCGACTGGGTAGTCCTGAGGGAGATCTGGCTTTGGTGCAACTTACAATTTTTCTGGCTACAGCACCCAAATCAAATGCTGCCTATCTGGCTTGGAAGCAGGCCCAGCAGCTAGCTCAGCAGTATGGTTCGCTCATGCCACCCAAGCACATTTTGAATGCTCCAACGAAGCTGATGCGTGAGGAAGGATACGCTCAGGGCTACCAATATGACCACGACGATCCAGATGGTTTTTCGGGACAGAATTGTTTCCCGGATGAAATTCCTCGTAAACAACTCTATGCGCCTGTGGAGCGAGGCTATGAAAGAGAAATTGCCAAACGCCTGGCTTACTGGCAAAGGCTACGTGAGCGCAAAGCAAATCAAGGCTGAACGATATTGGTGTATAAAACGGATTACAAATACGATTTTTAAACTTGGTTGAATAAACATTGAAACAGTATGGAGAAGCCGTCATGACGATTGAGGTTGGAGTCATAATGGGTAGCAAATCGGACTGGGAAACGATGCGGCACGCCTGTGAGGCTCTCGCACAGTTTGATGTGCAATTTGAAAAACGCATTGTGTCAGCTCATCGCACACCTCAATTGATGGCAGAATACGCGAATCAGGCTGCCAAAAGAGGCCTAAGAGTTATCATCGCTGGGGCTGGGGGAGCCGCACATTTGCCGGGAATGGTTGCAGCTCAAACTCTGGTTCCCGTGATCGGGGTTCCTGTCAAATCTTCATCATTGAGCGGCTTGGACTCACTTCTATCCATTGTGCAAATGCCCCGTGGAGTTCCTGTCGCCACCGTTGCCATTGGTGAGGCAGGTGCGTTCAACGCTGGTTTGCTCGCTGTCCAGATGCTCGCCGTCTATAATCAGGATCTGCAAGCTCGCTTGGAGGACTGGCGGAACCAAACCAGTGACACTGTTTTAGCGACAGAATTACCATGATGGGCCCAACCATCGGACTGCTGGGAGGTGGTCAACTTGGACAAATGCTGATCCTAGCAGGCCTACCTCTCGGGCTACGCTTTGTTGTTTGGGATCCAGACCCCGGCAGTCCAGCCGGTAGGCTTTCTACCAGACATTTTTGTAAACCTTACGATTCAAAAGAAACCCTTGAGGAATTCGCCAGAAACTCCGACTTGGTCACCTATGAATTCGAGAACATTCCCTATCCTTTGGTTGCAGAACTAGAGCAGAAGGTTTCTTTGCCACAGGGCAGCTCCTTGTTATCGATCTGCCAGCATCGCATTCGTGAGAAGCAAACCCTACAAAAGCTCTCAATTGCAACAGCTCCCTTTCAGAGTGTGGCTTCTGCTGGAGCACTAGAAGAATGCCTCCAGCAGTGGCAGACTCCCATTCTGCTCAAAACCTGTATGGGTGGCTATGACGGCAAAGGCCAAAGGAAGGTAGACGAAGTAGCTGATGCAGAAGCTGCTTTTCAGGACTTACAAGGCGACCAGCGAGGGTTGATTGCTGAAGGTTGGCTACCTTTTGAGCGAGAGATCTCTGTGCTAGTTGCCCGATCCACAAAGGGTGAAACTCATTGTTTTCCAGTTGTGGAAAATGTTCACGAGGCAGGGATTCTGGCAAGTTCATTGGTACCCGCCCGGATCAGTGAAGACTTGAATCGAAAAGCACTGAACATTGCAACTAAAATCGCTCAGGGGTTGCAGCTGCACGGCATGCTTGCTATCGAAATGTTTGTGATGCCAGATGGCCAATTATTGGTCAATGAACTCGCGCCAAGACCCCATAATTCAGGACATTACACTCAGGACGGCACTAATGTTTGCCAATTTGAGCAGCACCTCAGAGCTATCTGTGGCTGGCCTCTCAGAGAACCAAAGTTACACTCTCCAACCGTTATGTTGAACCTGCTTGGCGAGCACATTCCAGCTCTTCAAGTGTGGCATGCTGGTCTGCCAGCTGAAGCACATCTGCACTGGTATGGAAAAGCCGAAGCGCGACCGGGACGCAAAATGGCTCACCTCAATCTTTGTTCAGCTTCCTTGGACGAGGCTTTGGAAGAGTTAGAAAAGTGGAAGCTCCGCTCTCCTCCCAAGGGAATTTACACCTGATAAAGACCTTGACTTGCCATCCAAACTTTAACGGAATGGATGAGATAGCAATCTACCCGGACACCCCAAATTTTCCGGCTCTTCCGCACTTTTACTCAGCGTATTGAGGTTCCATGTCCGCTTCTGGCTCTTTTCCCTCCAATCCCAGCAACAGCATCATTGTACGGCTTAAGATCGCTAACAGGATCGGCATGTTGGCCAAGATCACTAACATTATCTCCGAAATGGGTGGCAATCTGGATGCGATCGATATCGTCAGACCGACCTCCGATGCTCTAGTGCGGGACATCAGCATCTTTACCCATAGTGAAGATCATGGATTAAAAATTGTGGAAGCGCTCAAGCAATTGGAGAACGCAGAGTTCATTCGATTCTACGATCGAACGTTTCTGGTTCATGAAGGTGGAAAACTATCTGTTGAGAGTCGATTACCCCTGAAGTCACGCAACGATTTGTCTCTCGCTTACACTCCGGGAGTCGCACGTGTCTGCATGGCCTTGCATCGCAATCCTGAGGACACTTATCGCTACACTATCAAGGGGAATTGTGTGGCAGTCGTAACAGATGGGACCGCAGTGCTTGGACTCGGAAACATCGGCCCAAAAGCTGCGATGCCCGTGATGGAAGGTAAGGCGATGCTGTTTAAGGAATTTGCAGGAATTGACGCATGGCCCATCTGCCTGGACACACAAGATACCGAGGAGATCATCCGGATCGTCAAAGCGATGGCTCCTGGTCTTGGTGGTGTTAACTTGGAAGACATTGCAGCTCCTCGCTGCTTCGAAATCGAAAAGCGGCTCAAGGAAGAGTTGGATATTCCTGTCTTCCACGATGATCAACATGGGACTGCCGTCGTCACCACAGCTGCCTTGATCAATGCTCTGAAGTTAGTCAGCAAACAAGTGGAAAGCCTCAAGGTGGTTGTTTCGGGCGCTGGAGCTGCTGGTACGGCCTGCACCAAGATGATGATGCTGATGGGAATTACCAATATTGTTTGTTGTGACAGTAAAGGGGCCTTACACACTGGACGCACTAATCTCAATGCTGACAAACAGTGGCTTGTTGATCATACCAATCCCGATGGGGAGGCTGGATCTTTGAAAGATGTAATTCGTGGAGCAGACGTATTTGTCGGAGTATCGCAACCCAATCTGCTGGATGAGCAGGATCTACAGAACATGGCAAAAGACCCGATTGTCTTTGCGATGGCAAATCCCGATCCCGAAATCATGCCGGAAATCGCACAACCCTATGTCGCTGTAATGGCGACCGGTCGCAGCGACTATCCAAACCAGATCAATAATGTGCTCTGTTTCCCGGGCATCTTCCGTGGTGCGATTGACTCCCGTTCATCCATCATCAACGAAGAGATGAAGATGGCGGCAGCTGAAGCAATCGCTCATAGTATTGATGAAAATCACTTAGCTCCTGACTATATCATTCCCAGTGTCTTTGATCAGACTGTTGTCCCTGCCGTATCCGAAGCTGTTCAACAGGCTGCTATCGATACTGGAGTCGCTCGACGGGAAAAAATTATCAGAATGACTCCCAGTAGTTCAAAACAAGATGGAGAATGAAGGACTGCCAGAAACTAACTGACAAAGCCTATCAGAAGCTGATTCGACCGTTTCTCTTCCGTCAGGATCCAGAAGAGATCCATGAATTGACCCTGAATTGGCTTGAGCAGGCAGAGCGTTTTGGAAGTCCGCATCTTTACAAACTCTTCTATCCACCGGTTTCAGACCTACATCGCCTAAAAATGGAGTGCTTCGGTCTGGAATTTCCTAACCCTGTTGGGATCGCAGCTGGTTTAGACAAAAACGCCAAAGTCTACAACTCACTGCTTTCCTTCGGCTTTGGCTTCGTGGAATGTGGAACCATTACGCCTCGTCCCCAGCCTGGAAATGAGTCTCCACGAATCTTCCGTCTATTAGAAGATGAGGCACTGATCAACCGTCTAGGTTTCAACAACCAAGGTCAGGATGCCTTGCTCCAACGTCTACATCAAAGACCAAAGCAAGGCATTGTTGGAATCAACCTTGGCAAAAACAAAGACACTCCCAACGAAAAAGCTGCTGAGGATTACCAACGACTCCTGACTGCTGTTTGGCACACTGCAAATTACGTTGTAGTCAACATCAGTTCACCCAATACTCCAAATCTCCGTGAACTACAGGAAAAAACTGCTCTCCAAAGACTGTTGGATTCCTTGTTTCAGACTGCCCAAGAGTTACAGTTACAACATCCTCGGCGGCTCCCAATCTTACTTAAAATTGCTCCTGATCTGAGTGATGAGGCCCTTCGCGATCTCCTGGAAGTTGTCCACCAATTTCCTCTAGCTGGCTTGATCGCCACCAATACGACTCTTGAACGTAATCAATTACGCTCTTCTCATGCTCATCAAACAGGAGGATTGAGTGGAAGTCCCTTACATACGTTGTCGACTCAAATTCTCTCGAAACTTTATCGGGAACTTAAAGAAAAGCTTCCACTGATTGGTGTTGGTGGAATCAAGGACGGTAAAAGTGCCTACGATAAGATCAAAGCTGGAGCCACTCTGCTGCAAGTCTACACAGGGCTTGTTTATCAGGGCCCTGGTCTAGCTAATCAAATCTGTCGAGAACTGCTGGCACATCTGGACAATGATGGTTATTCCCACCTTTCAGACGCAATTGGTGCGGATCATCGCACCTAGCTACTACCAATTCCTAAAAATCTGATTGCTCTTTTAATCAATTACTGTATTGCTACGTCCTCGTGCTGGGTGCCGCACTTGCGGAGAATAGGGAATCCGGTGAAATCCCGGAGCTGTCCTCGCAACTGTGAAGGGTGTATCTCACAACCGTTAGCCACTGCAAAAGCGGGAAGGCGTTGTGAACTTGCCCTGAGCCAGGAGACCTGCCCATCACACGTTCAGATTCAGGCGAGGAACCTGAGAGGCTGACGATTTCTAGTCGATCTGCAGAATAACCAAGTCTGGCTGATCCCCTATCCGTCCTATCGTCCCAACCTCTCATCTTCCCGTCTTTCGTATTCTCCAGATCAAGGTGACGCATTTGCGGATTCTGGTCACTGGTGGTGTTAAGAGTGGAAAGTCGCGCTTGGCCGAAAAGCTGGCGTTCTCAATTCCTGGATCAGACCTACCGATCTACCTAGCAACGACTGAATTCACCGAAGATCCAGAACTACAACAACGTATTGCTCTTCACCAGCAACAGCGAGCGGAGCGTTTTGTCACAATTGAGGAGGGTCTGTGGTTACAAAAGAAGCTCCCAAAGGAACCTCGGATCGTACTGGTGGAGTGTCTGACCATGTGGCTGAACAATCTGCTGCACCATGGCCATGATGAAGAGCGGGCCTTCTCGGAACTGGAGGCTCTCTGGAACAGCCCTCATCAATTTGTGCTGGTATTGAATGAAGTAGGCTTGGGAATCGTTCCAACTAATCCCCTAGCCAGGCGCTTTGCTGATCTCTCCGGAAGAGTAGGCCAATGGTTGGGGGAACGTTGTGATCAGGTTTTCTTTTCTGCGGCTGGTCTTCCCCTACAACTCAAATAATTGAATAAGCATGTC
>JACLAD010001412.1_pt1 | contig 87828 bp, 69 predicted proteins | sample 8027901 | NCBI WGS metagenome assembly JACLAD01 (sample SAMN15725071, study PRJNA655200) | protist metagenome | isolation source: fluorescence activated cell sorting (FACS) single amplified genomes of... | place: Spain: Blaines Bay Microbial Observatory, Mediterranean Sea | collected 2016-07-05 | reverse complement strand
TGTTTTGTTTTAAGCCGTTACTACATTTAATACCCTATCCTGATAAAGGAAAGAGTGTATTTATTTTAGGAAATCCGGAGAAAAATTTAGCTAAACTGATGTTGGTCATTTTTGTGCCGGACTTATACAGAGATATTTGCACCGATTAATTTTGAAAACCGGAAGATGAAATAATGTTTTTGTTTCGGTATTTTGAAATTGACTTATTGATTTGTAAATCGTTTTAAAACCTGGAAATAAGGATATGGAAAAACCTACCAGTACGTCGCACAAGATGCTTTTTCTAAATACTCTGGCCTTCACAATTTGTTTTGCAGTCTGGATGTTCAATGGAGTAACAGTCACCTTTTTGGTAGATAACGGGGCTTACGATTGGGATTCGGTACAAATAGGCTGGCTGTTGGGAATTCCTGTACTTACCGGTTCTCTTTTTAGATTGCCTCTGGGGATCATGACCGATAAATTCGGGGGAAAATGGGTGTTTGGAGGACTTCTGCTAATAAGCGCCATCCCCATGTTTCTTCTTCAATATGTGGATTCATTTCTGGGCTTTGCCCTTTGCAGTTTTGGCTACGGACTTACCGGAGCCGGCTTTGCTGTGGGAATCGGGTATACCTCGGTTTGGTATAACAAAGAATGGCAGGGACGTGCTCTTGGAATTTTTGGAGCTGGAAATGCCGGTGCTGCCCTTACCACTTTGTTTGCGCCCACAATCCTTGAAAACCTTACCAATAATGGAGCGGATATAGAGAACTGGAGAACGCTTCCGGTGATTTATGCTGCAATACTTGTGATCATGGCGGTGATTTTTCTAGTATTCGCAACCAATAAAAAACCTGCGTCACAGCGTACCATGAAAAAGTTAATGCAGCCCCTTAAAAGCATTAGGGTGTGGCGTTTTGGACTTTACTACTTCCTGGTATTTGGTTGTTTTGTAGCATTTTCGCAATGGCTGGTTCCATATTATGTGAACGTATATTATTTGCCTCTCGTTACTGCGGGAATCCTGGCTGCTGCTTTCAGTTTTCCATCGGGTGTAATAAGGGCGCTTGGAGGATGGATGTCTGATAAATGGGGTGCGCGTAAGGTGATGTATTGGGTTTTGGGATCTTCACTGGTGATCAGTTTTCTGTTGATATTTCCGAAGATGGAAATTTATTCTCCGGGGAACGGAATTATGGCAAAACAGGCAGGTGAGGTAACCCATGTTTCTAAAGATCGTATTGTGGCAGGAGGTGTGGAATATGAACTCATAGCAAAAGATGAAACAGATTTTGATGAGGTAGAAGGAGATTTTGTTTTTCCGAAAAAAGAAACCTGGCAGGAACCTGTGGTACAGGTGGGGCAACAAATTGAGAAAAAAGAACTTCTTGCCGGTGGCGAGACCAAGATATTTTTTGAAGCAAATGTGTGGGTATTTACAATTCTTGTCATTATCCTCGGAAGCATTTGGGGTGTTGGTAAGGCTGCGGTTTATAAACATATTCCGGAGTATTTCCCGGAAGAAGTGGGCGTAGTGGGAGGAATGGTTGGAGTACTGGGAGGCCTGGGAGGTTTTTTCTGTCCTATCATTTTCGGTTACCTGCTCAATGGCACCGGACTCTGGACCAGTGCGTGGATGTTCACCCTGATACTTTCAGCGATTTGTCTATGGTGGATGCACCGTACGATCCAAAAGATGATGCACAAAGAACAGCCGGAACTAATGCGGCAGATTGAAGCTAAAGAAGAGAAGTAGAATTTCTAAAACCATCGATATTATGAAGACCAACTTAGAAGAATGGAATGTTGAAGATCCGGTTTTTTGGGAGGAAAAAGGTAAAAAGATAGCTTACAGGAACCTGTGGCTCTCTATACCTGCTCTCTTGCTTTCTTTTGCAGTGTGGATGATGTGGAGTATTATCACCACCAAAATGAAAGAATTCAATTTCCATTTTGGAATGATCACCCCGGGAATGTCTGAAGAGATGGTGAAAGAACAACTGGCGGTCATCAATAATCTTTATTATACATTACCTGCCATTGCCGGGCTTGCCGGTGCCACTCTAAGGATTCCAAACTCTTTTCTTATAGCGTTGGGTGGAGGCCGGAATGTGGTGTTTACTACCACGGCACTTTTACTAATTCCGGCTTTTGGGGTTGGATTTGCTTTGGCAGATCAGACTACGCCATACATCACATTTGCGGTACTCGCCCTTTTATCGGGATTTGGAGGTGGAAATTTTGCGTCTTCCATGAGCAACATCAGTTATTTTTTTCCGAAGAGGATGCAGGGAACATCGCTTGGTCTAAATGCCGGGATAGGAAACCTTGGGGTGGGGATAATGCAAAAAATGATTCCTTTTGTGATTGGGATCTTCCTTTTTTCCGCTGTTGGAGCCGAAGGGGAAGTGGTGGAAAATCAACCACTGGCAGGATTACAAAATGCCGGCTGGATATGGATTCCTATTGTGATTGCAGCGGTCGCAGCTTATTTTGGGATGAACAATGTAGTCACCGGAACACCTAAATTACCGAGCACCTTTCAGGGAATTGCCAAAACCCTTTTTATGGTGGGGATTGGCCTTGTATCTGCCGCTCTTGGTTCCTATTTACTGGTAGGGCTGGAGATCAATATGTGGATCGTATTACCTGTTGTGGTGATACTTACCCTGCTTTTAATGAAATACCTGAGTCCAAAAGATATTAAACAAAGCCTGGACAAACAGTTTTCCATTCTTTCGGATAAACACAACTGGATCATGACCATTATTTATACGATGACCTTTGGTTCCTTTATCGGATTTTCTGCAGCATTCCCTAAACTTTGTCAGGATATATTTGTTTATACAGATCCTGCCAATCCGCAATATACAAATCCCAATGCACCAGATTTCCTTACCTGGGTTTTTATAGGTCCTATGCTGGGAGCTTTGGTGCGTCCTGTGGGAGGTTGGTTCTCCGATAAAATTAACAGTGGTTCAAGAGTTACTACCTACAGTACAGTAGTAACTGTAATTGCTACTCTGGCAGTAGCCTATTTTGTGGTCCAGGCGAGGGAAAGTGCAACTCCCGAGATTTACTGGTGGCCTTTCTTTGCCTGTTTTATGGTGTTATTCGTCACCACCGGAATTGGAAACGGATCCACCTTCAGGAGTATTCCATACATCTTCAGCAAAGAAAAAGCGGGACCTGTGCTGGGCTGGACCTCAGCGATTGCGGCTTATGGAGCATTTATTATTCCGCAGGTATTTGGGGAGCAAATTCAAATGGGAACTCCGGAATTCGCACTTTATGGATTTGGGGTGTATTATATTGTTTGTCTTGGACTAAACTGGTGGTACTACGACCGCCCGGGCTCAGGAATAGAATGTTGATCAAACCTCCATTTTAGATAAAACGAAACACCTCCCTACCCGTTGAAGTGGAGAGGTGTTTTTTTAGCTGCTGAAGCTATTTTCCTCAGGTACATATAGGTGAAGTCAAGATGAGAATACATCGTCGAAACCGCAACAAGGACTGATAAGATTTACTTCTGGATTTTCAAATTGGAAGATCCAGCGTACAAAATATGATACTTATCATATTTCTTCCAAATGGGATTGATCACTTTTGTCCTTCAGACGATGGCAAGTTCAAAAGTATGTTCCAGGATTAAAAGGTAAGTAAACCTATGGATTCATTATAAATTTAGACTCAGTTTAAATTACTCATAAAGTAAAACCCTCACCTTAAAATCCTTATATTTATAAACCTCATGGATTTCTTAATTTTTTAAAGCCTGCATTTACTATGTACAGACTCTTCAAAACTTTAAACCGGCTGGCCTTAATAAAAGCAACTATTGCAGCTGTTCTAACTATTGTTTTAGTGCTGATAGGTTCGAGAGATCTTCAGAATTTTGATCCGGCTTTAATAGCATATCTAATCGGAACGGTCTTCGCTATTTTTGGGATTGCCTACCGCTATTCTGTATGGATACAGCGCCCGCCCACAAAGCTTTACTGGCGCCGTAGCATGCAGTTTCTCTTTAGCAGGTTCTTTTTTCCTTATCTATGGCGGTCGACAAAATTGTTTTTCAGAAACATATTATTCCAAAGATTTATAGCTTTCCGAAGCAGAAGAAGGTGGATAGGCCATTTCTTACTGGCAACAGGTTGCCTGCTGGCCTTTGCGATCACCGTTCCCCTGACTTTCGGATGGATCCACTTTGTTTTAAAACCCGGAGATGATACCACTTATTATGCAATGTTATTCGGATTTGAAGCCGGCTCCTTCAGCCTGGGATCACCATTGGCCTTCATAGCTTTCCACGGGCTGGTATGGAGTTCTGTACTGGTAACTATAGGTGCGGTACTGATGATGCAACGAAGGTTTACCGATGGTGGATTGATCGCTACTCAGTCTTTTGAAAATGACTGGTTGCCGTTGATCCTGCTTATCGCAATTTCTGTGACAGGCCTGGGTATCTCTTATGACTATACATTTTTAGAGGGTAAAACCTATCAATTTATGGCGGTGACACATGCTATTACCGTAATCTTGTTCCTGGTGTGGTTGCCCTTCGGAAAATTTTTTCACATCTACCAACGTCTTGCACAGCTGGGGGCAAACCTTTACAAAACGGAAGGACGCCGCAGGGGAATGGCAGTATGTCCACATACTAAAGATGAATTTGCCACTCAGACCCATATTGAAGATCTTAAGAAAGTAACAAATGAATTAGGATTTGATTACAGCAAAGCAGACGGCAAAAATCATCTGGATCTAAGTCCGGAAGGTAAACGATCTGCGTTGGCAATGGCACACTTACACGCCCGTCAGAAACAAGGAAAATTCTTTGGTTAAAAAAGTATATAAAAGAAAAAATAATGGCAAAACTACCAGTTTCAGTCGATAAAATAATAGATGATTTTGGTCCCCATAAAGCCTATGCACCACAAACCGGTTTTCACGGAAACGCCGAACCCGATAAGCTGGTAAAAACACACTGTTGCTACTGCGGAATGCAGTGCGGTATCAAACTAAAAGTAAAGGACAATAAAATAGCCGGATTTGAACCCTGGGAAGAATTTCCTTTCAACGAGGGGCGGCTATGTCCTAAGGGCGTGATGCGTTATATGCAAAACAACCACCCGGACAGATTGCTGAGCTCTATAGAAAGAGTGGAGGGCAAAGGTTTTAAGCCGGTGGACTGGGAACATGCCATGAGCAAAACAGTAAGCGAGATCAAACGTATTCAGAAAACCTATGGGAAAGATGCTTTCGCTATGCTTTCCGGGGTATCGCTTACTAATGAGAAGAGCTATATGATCGGTAAATTTGCCCGTGTTGCGCTTAAAACGGCTAATCTTGATTATAACGGAAGGCTTTGTATGGTGAGTGCCGGCGGTGGAAACAAAAAGGCCTTTGGGCTGGACAGGACCTCCAACAGCTGGGCAGACCTTAAGCATGCTGAGGTTATTTTGGTTGCCGGAGCAAATATTAGCGAAACTTTTCCAACTCTTACCCACTACATCTGGCAGGCGAGGGATAACGGGGCAAAATTGATTGTGGTAGATCCACGAATGATCCCGCTGGCACGTACAGCCGATCTTCATTTACCAATCCGCCCGGGAGGGGATTCAGCCCTCTTTGGAGCTATGCTGAAGATCATGGTGGACAATGACTGGCTGGACCACGATTTTATTGATAATTATACCTCCGGATTCCAGGAAACCATTGATGCCGTGAAGGATTATGACCTGGACTGGGCCGAAGAACACACCGGAATCTCCAAAGAACTTATTTACCAGGCTGCGGAAATGTGGGGGAAAGCCAATACCAGCTTTTTGCTGCACGCCCGCGGAATTGAGCATCATACAAAAGGTGTGGAGAATGTACTGAGCTGTATCAACATCGTTCTGGCATCAGGTCGCATAGGAAGACCTTATTGTGGCTACGGAACCATCACAGGACAGGGAAATGGTCAGGGTGGAAGAGAGCACGGCCATAAATGTGATCAATTGCCCGGAAACCGCGACATCACCAATCCTGAACATCGAAAATATATTTCAGAAGTTTGGGGAATTGATGAAAAAGATATGCCCGGCAAAGGATTGTCGGCTTACGAACAAATTGAAGCGATCCACCGTGGCGAGATTAAAGGAATGATCTCCATTTGTTTTAATCCGCTGGTATCCTTACCTAACAATAATTTTGTGCGGGAAGCCCTGGAGAAGCTGGAATTCTATGTTTGTATTGATACTTTCCTGAGTGAAACAGCACGTCATGCAGATATTGTAATGGCAGGTTCCCTGCATGAAGAGGAAGAGGGTACTGTGACCACTGCAGAAGGACGGGTGGTAAAAATTAACGAGGCCATTACCCCTCCCGGAAACACGAGAAGAGATGGACAAATTTTAATGGAATTGGCCGACAGGCTGGGGGAAAAGGAAAAATTTGATTTTGCCACCAGTGAAGATATTTTCAACGAATTAAGAGTGGCCTCTAAAGGAGGTACGGCAGATTACTACGGAATTACCTATCAAAAAGTGGTAGACAACATGGGAATTTTCTGGCCTTGTAAAACGCTGGATCACCCAGGAACTCCCAGGCTTTGGGAAGACAAAAAATTTGAAACACCTGATGGGAAAGCACATTTCAACCCGGTGAAATATCGTCCGGCTTCAGAAATGCCGAATAAAGAATATCCGGTGGTGTTAACCACCGGAAGGGTAGTGTCACAGTATTTGAGTGGTACCTCTACCCGAAGGATCGGAAAATTACTGGATCAATATCCGGAACCTCTTCTGGAGATCCATCCAAAACTTGCTTTTCAATACGGTATTGAAAACCATGATTTGATCAAAGTAAAAACCAGACGTGGCGAAGCCGAATTCCCTGCACATGTGGTAGAAACCATACGGGAAGATACGGTTTTCATTCCTTATCACTGGGGAGGTAAACATTCTGCAAACCAGCTGACCATTGATAGCCTGGATCCTGTTTCCAAAATTCCGGAGTTCAAGGTATGTGCGTGTCAGTTAGAGAAAACCGGAAAGAAAGGTTCGCAGCATCTTACAGAAACAGCTTATCAAAGTTCATTATAATTTAATAAAAGAAAGCAAAAAGAAGTACAAACGTTTAACCTCAAAATAAACAATTATGCCGGAAACAAATTATGATCAGGAAATGGCTTTTTTCGTAGACATGCAACGTTGTATTGGTTGTCATGCCTGTGAAATGGCCTGTGCTGAATGCGAAACGAACGGGCAGGAAAGTATGATTCACGTGAACTACGTAGATAGGGCAAAAAGCCCCCAAACGACGGTACAGGTGTGTATGCATTGTGAAGATCCTACCTGTGCGAATGTCTGTCCGGCAGACGCGATCCATCAGGATGAATTTGGGGTGGTTCACTCTGCAAATACTTCCAGGTGTATAGGCTGTTCCAATTGTGTACTGGCCTGCCCGTTTGGGGTTCCGAAGAAAATGGAAGAAGCAGAATTGATGATGAAGTGCAACATGTGCTACGACAGGACCAGCGCCGGGAAGAAACCAATGTGCGCAACGGTTTGTCCAAGCCAGGCCCTGTACTTCGGAACGAGGGAAGAAATTGAAAGAATGCGGCCCGATAGTGAGCCGGTCAATTCTTTTATGTTTGGTCAGCAGGAAGTAAATACCAAAGTAAATATCATGATGCCGAAAGGCACTCATCAGTTAATTATCCCATAATTTTTAAGACATGTCAAAAGAAGATCCTGAAAAAGAACCCAGCTGGAAGAGTGACTTTCCTATAGAAATGAAACGGGGGACACATGTGAGTCGGCGTGAATTCGCGAAATTCCTCGGCTTATTATCAGGGGCTTTTGCCCTGAGCAACGGCTTTATTGTGATAAGGGCAATGGCCTTTCCCGATAAACCCCTCGAAGGAGAGCATTTTATTGTGAATGCAGATGAGGTTCCCGTGGGTGAAATGTTTCAGTTTGAAATTCAGGGAGGGAAGCATATCCCTTACATTCTTATTCACCTGGAGGAAAACGAATGGCGAGCTTTTGAACAAAAATGTACGCATTTAACCTGTGCTGTAAGGTATCAAAAAGAGGAAAATAAGATCCAGTGTCCCTGCCATAACGGCTGGTTTAGCGCCGATACCGGAGAAGTACTCCAGGGACCTCCGCCAAGACCTCTGCCTCAGCTGGATGTGGTAGTGAGGGAAGGTAAAGTGTATGTTCGGGAAGAACAGGAAGGAAATGAAAATGTATAGAGATGAGTAACTTCAGAAAATCACAGAACGAGGCACACCCTAATAAAACCAACACGATCATGACAGGTATCATTATCCTGCAGATCCTGTTTGTGAGCATCCAGATATGGTTTTTGTTTGGAGCGCTGAATAACGCCCTGGAAGGGAATTTCTATTTTGCTTTGACCACTTTCGTAGGTTCAGCATTAATGGCCGTGGCATCTATCTGGGTGCTAAGATATTTACCCGAACCGCTACGAAAAAAAACTGCCAGAAAGGAAAAGCCGAAAGTCAGCCCCAGCAGGAATCCTTAAATAACGGAAGTCGGTCAATTCTTAACTATTTTCAACTAGTGATGGGATTCATATAAATGAATGTGCATCAGATCTTTTTACATGAATCTGGAGAGAAAATATTGATAAGGCTTTCATCAACTGAAAGTCTTTTTCTTTAGAGGAAGTATTGCGATTCTTCAAATGGAACTAAGATAAGCTCCCAATTATCCAATATTCCGCCTGACAAACTAAAAATCTGTCCACATAGCCGGAAATTTTGGTTTATTCCCTAAGTTTATCTCAAAAAGTCAAAAATCAACAGAATTATGAATAAAACAAAAGCTTTCAGTGCATCAATTTTATTTTTTGCTGCGCTTATTCCTCAAATGTCTACAGCTCAGGACACCTCGAACCTTCCTCCGGAAGCAACAGAATTTTATAAACCTGTGCCACCGGTAGTGGACCCGGGAAGAGATCAGGCTGCACCACCATCTGATGCGGTAGTGCTTTTCGACGGATCGGGGCTGGAAGAATGGCAGAATGCTGCTGATGGTTCTGAAGCCACCTGGATCGTTTCAGGTGATGCCATGACAGTAAATCCGGGCTCGGGGGATATTAAAACCCGCCAGAAATTCGGGGATGTGCAGCTACATGTAGAATGGAGATCTCCTGAAGAGGTAAAGGGTGAAGGTCAGGGCCGCGGAAATAGCGGAATCTTTCTAATGGAGCAGTATGAAGTTCAGGTGTTGGATTCATATAAAAATGACACGTACACCAATGGACAGGCAGGAAGTATTTACAAGCAATCTCCTCCATTAGTAAATGTGACCAGGGCTCCCGGAGAATGGAACGTATATGATATTATTTTTAGAGCACCCCGATTCAATGAAGACGGAATGCTGATAAGTCCTGCGAAAATTACTGTAATGCACAACGGAGTGGTGGTTCAGGATAATTTTGAATTAAAAGGTCCCACTGTCTATACCGGAATCCCAAATTATGAAGCTCATCCAGCGGAACTTTCTATTGCACTTCAGGATCATGGGAATCTTGTAAGCTTCAGGAATATCTGGTTAAGAGAATTATAGGTAGAAGAAGCTTTTTCTAAAAATGCTTCCAGGGATAAAAAACAAATCTCCAAAGTCTGCTGTAAAAAGTGACTTTGGAGATTCATTTTATGGCCTATTATTCTTTTTTAAGCAAACGGACTGTAATCACGCGGCTCGTGTTGCACGGTTACCCATTGTAACCTGGTGAATTCTTCCAGGACAAATTTACCGTTAAACCTTCCAATTCCAGATCCTTTTTCGCCACCAAAAGGCGCATTAGGTTCGTCGTTTACCGGTTGATCGTTTATATGGATCATTCCTGTTTCCACTTTTCGGGCAAAGGCGACCCCTTTGTCTACATTTTTCGTAAATACGGCACCTGTGAGTCCGAAGTCCTGGGAGTTCGCGATTTCAAGAGCATCTGCTTCAGTAGAAAATCGAAGAATTGGTGCTACAGGTCCGAAAATCTCGCTTCTGGCGATTGGCATTTCATCGGTGACATTATCAATAATGGTAGGCTCCAGGACATTTCCCTTGGCCTTTCCGCCTAATCTTACAATCGCGCCGGCACTGGCACTGTCATTTACATCCTTTAAAATTCGTTCCACCTGATCGTGATCAATGAGCGGACCTACCAGAACCCCTTCTTCAGCAGGGTTTCCATATTTCAGCTTCCTGGTGGCGGCAACAAATTTTTCTACAAATTCATCTGCAATGTTTTCCTGAACCACAAATCTGTTGATGGACATACAAATTTGTCCCTGGTTCATAAATTTTCCAAAGGTAGCAGCTTTCACTGCCTGGTCGATATCTGCATCTTCCATAACTACAAAAATATTGTTTCCACCCAGCTCAAGAGACACTTCTTTAAGGTGCTCTCCTGCTATCTTTCCTATATTTCTCCCAACCGGAGTAGAGCCGGTAAAGGAAATGTGGTGAGGAACGGGATGCTTTACAAAATCATCACCAATACTGGAACCTTTCCCAACTACCACGTTAAGAACCCCTTTAGGAAGTCCAGCTTCTTCAAAGATCTTTGCTGTTAAGGTTGCCCCTGTGACGGGGGTGGAAGAAGCCGGTTTAAGCACCACGGCATTTCCGGTAGCTAGAGCGGGTGCTACAGAGCGCATGGAAAGGTTCATGGGAAAATTCCAGGGACTTATAATGCCTATTACACCCAATGGCTTTCTGTAGGCACGGCTTTCTTTTCCGGGAGTGATGGAGTCAAAAATATATCCGTGCATGCGGGTGGGAAAGGAAGCCGATTCTTTCATGATTCCCTGGGTTATCTGGATCTCGACTTCGGCTTTCACCCTGGAACTCCCGCCTTCTTTTATAAGCCATTCTATAATTTCCTCTTTTCTTTCGGAAATGATCTGAACGGCTTTTTGAATAATTTCAGAACGTTCTTGGGGTAATGCCTCTCCCCATTCCTTGGCTGCTTCCTTCGCTGCTTTATATGCTTTGTCTACATCTTCTTTATTGGCTCCTTTAAAAATGTTGATTTCTGAATTATCAAATGGATTCACATTTTTTATTTCTGAATCATCATTTCCTTCCAGCCATTCACCGTTTATATACTGTTTGTTGAGATTGCTGTACTTTTCCATATTTATTTTTCTTTTAATGTAGAAAAATACTGCCGGAGAGGCAGTTAAAGAACTTGTAAAAAAGGTTTTGGTTGTGCGAAAACGGGAGAATGTGAATCAGGTTATTGTAAAGGTGAATTTTTAATCCTGTAAGAACTGGAGGAAGAGGAGATGTTGAAGAAAGATTCCTGTCACACAGGAGCTCTTTTAACTACTTATGGGATAAAAAATTTTTCATTTTCACGCAACCTTTTGAAGGTTTAGGGTCATATAGGTATAAACCATAATTAAAAATTTTTTAAACAATGAAAAAGTTAGTTTTATTAATGCTGGGGTTTGTTTGTCTTTTCACAAGCTGTGATGTTGAGGATGACGGGCCGCAAACAATTTCTTATTATGCCGAGGTAACCGAAGCAGATCTTCCGGAGTATTTTGAAAAAGGAAAAACCTATGAGATTGAAATCACTTACCTTTTGCCTTCTGCCTGTCATACAAAAGCAGGAATTGTTGCACAAAGAGGTGGGGATACGGACGAAAAATACCGTGAGATTTACATCGTTGGTTTGGCTAATGCAGATGCCGATTTGGTAGATTGTAACATTGAAGAGGATGATCTTGAAGAAACAGGAAAATTCACTATTAACATTGACAGGGAAGAAGATTATACCTTTTTCTTATGGCAGGGTGTTGACGAGGACGAGGAAAACATTTACACAGAAGTAGTGGTTCCTGTAGGTGTTCCTGATGAGGACACAGACGAAGAAACCGAAGAATAAGAATTATTGCTTTATGATTAAAAAAGCCATCCGGTGAGTTTAAACAAGCTCATATCCCAATGCAGGAAGCAAGATAGAAAGGCTCAGGAAAAAATTTACCGGGAATATTCCGGTAAATTTTTTACCCTCTGCCTTAAATATTCCGGCAATTATGAGCAGGCAAAAGACAACCTTCAGGATGGCTTTATTAAAATTTTTCAGAACATATCTCAATATTCCGGAAAAGGATCTTTTGAGGGGTGGATGACCCGGATTATCATTAATACAGCCTTAAAAAAATATCAGAACCAATCGGTTTATCTCACGATTGATGAGGAGCAAATGGCAGAACCTGAAATAGAGGTTGACGAAGAAATACTTTCTGTAGATTTTCTAATAAAAATCGTCCAGGAACTTCCTGAGCGGTATCGTCTTGTGTTCAATTTATACACCATGGAGGAATATTCCCATAAGGAAATAGCAAAAATGCTCCATATTTCTGAAGGCACCTCAAAATCTAATTTGGCGAGAGCGCGACTAAAATTAAAGGAAAGAATCGAAGCTCTTAGAAGCAGTAAAGTGGAGGAAGGCTATGGAAAATAAAAAGATAGGTGAAATTTACCGGGAAAAGCTAAGGAATGTGGAAACTGCCCCTCCTGTAGATTCCTGGGAGCATGTTTCTGCTGCTCTTGATGAAAAAGAGCAAAAGAAACGGCTGTTGCCCTGGTGGTTCAAAGCTGCCGGAATTACGGCGGTTATCGCTATTTTAGGCGGACTTTTCTTTGTGCCTTCAAAAGACGGAATAGATTCGGAATCTCCCCAATATTCCATCCCAACCGAAAGAAAAACCTATCATTTTGATCCTGTTTCACGATACTATAAAGAAACCATGTTGAGGTCTTCTGTTCTTCTCGAAACGCTTATCAGCAACAATCAGATAAATAAAGAAGTTGCACAAACTTCTACAGGCCAGCAGGAAGAAAAACCAGGGAAGCTTGCAGAGACAGTGACATCTTCCGAAATTACAGTAAAGGAAATGGTTCCGGAAAAAATGATTGCCGATACTCAGCATCCTGTTTCAAAAGAAGGGGATACTAATGCAGAGCCCGGAAAAGAACAACAAAAAGTTTTGGCGATACCAGCATTAAAAGATCTGGAGGAAAGCCTGGCGAATCAGGATACTTCAGAAGAAAAAGACACGGAAGAACCTCTTTCCAAAAGGTTTAGTGTCTCTACAACCGCCGGTGCAGTGTACTTTGACAATTTGGGTGGAAATTCTGTTGATGCGCAGTTTGCAGAAAACAGCCGGGGCGAAGTATCTATGGCGTACGGAGTCAATGTGGCGTACCAGTTTTCAGAAAAAGTAAAGATCCGTACAGGAGTTAGCAAGGTGGAACTTAGCCGGAGTACGCCCGATATGAGTTATGCTTCTGCAAAGAGTTATGATGTAGTTGAAAATGGAGCCGAAATGCTGTCTACACCCGATGTAGGGAATCTTGATCAAAATATGGGATTTATTGAAATCCCGCTGGAAGTGGAGTACAGCCTGATCAATAAAAAGGTTGGTTTAAGTCTAATAGGTGGTGCCAGCACCCTCGTTCTGAATGAAAATATGGTCTCCCTGAATACTCCGGAATCTAGTATATCTTTTGGGAAAGACAGAAGTCTTAACAATGTGAGTTTTAGCACAAATATAGGAGTGGGACTGAATTACAACATCTCGGAAGAATTTGAGATACACCTGGAACCGATGTTTAAATATCAGTTAAATACTTTTGATCATTCTGCCGGAGTAAATCCTTATTTCTTCGGAATCTATTCGGGATTAAGTTTCAAATTCTGATGAAAAAGTCAACATTTACAGTACTTACGGCATAAAACCATGTTGGGCATGGAAAACAGAACAAACCTGAAATTGAAAAGGAATGTTTACTTTTAAAAAGAATTACTTTTATGTTACTGCTATTCTGTTCCTGGCGGAAATTTGCATAGCATTGTTTGTGAACGACAGAATAATAAGACCTTATTTTGGAGATTTTCTGGTCGTCATCCTGCTGTATACTTTCCTGAAGAGCTTTTTTGAAATTTCCTTTTTACATGCAGCTTTTTCGGTGCTTCTTTTCGCTTACTTTATTGAAGTGTTACAAGTTTCGAATCTGGCCGGTTTGCCCTGGCTGGAAAAGAAACAGGTAATCCTTGTGGTTGTGGGGAGTCATTTTGAATGGTATGATATTCTGGCTTATACGCTGGGTACTATTACTATTATCGGAATAGAAAAATTCAGAGAAAATCCTGAGCCTGCATTTTAGTGTTAGGAAGCCTATTTATACTCCTGAATCAACTGATTCCATTCCATGGTTTTCAAAGTTCTCACCAAAACAGGATTAATCATTTCGATGAGCGGAGAATCTTTTGGAAAGCTGTAGCTATAGTAATCCCTCTTAAGACTTTGCTGCAGTACTTTTAGTTCATCTCCCACATTTCGGCGATCAATTTCATATTTCAGAATTGGCTGGTCATATACAAACAGCGAGGTTTCATTGTTGAGCAGACGTTCGATCCCTTCCCGTTCGCTGAGCACTTTTTCACTCTGAATATTATATTGATCCAATAGCTCCTGGGCACTGGAATGTTCAACAGTAGTTACTTCAAACCTGTTAAGGTCCTGTACAGTGGTAATTTCATCATTGATGTTCTGGACTGTCAAAGAAGAGGCTATACCTGCTGTTAAACTGGAGATCATGATGATTGCCATAAACATCCAGATAAACCCAACAATACGGCCTCCAAGCGTTCTGGGAGATTTGTCTCCGTATCCCACTGTTGTCATTGTGACTGCACTCCACCAAAAACCCTGAAAGATACCCCTGGTTCCTTCTCCAAACTCTTCTTTGTTTGCTTTGCGTTCAAAGAGCCACACTAAAAATCCGAAAATAAATATCACGCCAATTAAAATAAGAATAGCCGAAATAAAGTTCCAGCTAAAAAGATTGGATAAATAGGTCCAGGTTTTAGATCCTTGTTTTTGTGCAACTCCTGTGTAGGATATAAAGTAGGGCTGAGAAAAATTTATTTTCTCCATACGTAAGTCGGTTACTGTAATAGGATTTATACTAAAATCCACTTCCCTGTCTTCTACCGCCTGAAGGAGCCCGGTTAAAGAAGGATAAACCCTGAATTCATAATCTCTTTCCAGTTCCTCATTTACCAGTTCCCAAGATGAAATACTAAGTCCGGAAAATTCACCATCTTCTTCCTTTACAAACGGAGGCGTTGGTGTAATTCCTATGAGGAGTTTATCTGTGGTGTTGAACAGGCTATCCTGTGAAAACAGATTTCCTGTAGTAAAAAACAGGAAAGACAGGGTGAGGATTATGTATCTGGTCATTTTTTTATTCTTTGATTTTATGGTCAAACCTAATAAAAATAAATTCACAGCCCGTTTTTGATCTCCAATTCTTTTAGAATGGAGTTTTTATAGGGAAAACCTAACCTTTCGTCTATACTTAAGAAAATGGTAATAAGAAAAACCACACATTTTTTATGTAAATTTGTAAGTATTTTCTTTTATTGGGACAGATGTTAAACCAAAAAGTATATTTGTACTTTTAAATTAAAGTGTTAGGTATTAAATATTTAACGACTGCGTTTAGCCAGGGCTGTTTTTTGAATATCCTTTTCAGTATGGGAAAAATTAGAGATTAATGGAAATATGAGGAATAGAGTAAAAACACTTATTTTATCTACTGCTTTTTGCTTTTGTTTCGGATTAAATTCTCACGGACAATTTACTCAGCATCCTCCTGAACCTAGGGCAGATGATATGAATAGTTACAATGTACCAGGGGATGAATGTGCAGATGATTATGATAGCACAACCCCTCCTCCTGGTTTATGTATGCCTATTAACGACTATTTAATCCCATTGTTAATTGCAGGTGTACTTTTAGGAGCTTACAAAGTCCATAGAATAGAGACTGCAAGATAATTGTCCCTTACTTCCCCAGTTGCTTTAACCGCTGCACGTATTTCCCTATAACGTCAAATTCAAGGTTTACCGTGTGGCCTATTTTCAGGAATTTGAAGGTGGTGTGTTCCAGGGTATAAGGAATGATAGCTACGCTAAATTCATTTTTACCTGAATTTACTACCGTTAGACTTACTCCGTTTACCGTAATGGATCCCTTTTCGATGGTGATGTTTTCTGATGATTCATCATAGGAAAAGGTAAAATAAGTGCTGCCTTCCAGTCTTTCAATATGTTTGCATACAGCAGTATGATCCACATGTCCCTGCACGATGTGCCCGTCAAGCCTGGCTCCAAGTTTCATTCCTCTTTCAAGATTTACGGTGCTTCCGGTTTTTAGTTCCTTCAGGTTGGTCTTGTCCAGAGTTTCCTTTATAGCGGTAACAGTATAATGAGAATCTTCAATAGAAACCACGGTAAGGCAAACGCCGTTATGCGCTATGCTTTGATCTACCTTTAGTTCAGAAGTCATTTTTGCCCTCACTTTAATATCAAGGTTGTCGGCTGTTCTTTTAAGCGCTGCAATTTCCCCCAGTTCTTCAATGATACCTGTGAACATATTTACTATTATATTAATTACCTTTGCGTGTAAAATTAACAATAAAACGGGGAACGAATTATGAAGTCAGCCGAAAAAATAAAATTAGGAATCAGTATAGGTGATCTCAACGGGATAGGCAGTGAAATTGTCTTAAAGACTTTTGAAGATATCCGGATGCTTGATTTCTGTACCCCTGTTATTTTTGCTTCTGCAAAAACTATTTCTTTTCTGAATAAGAGTTTTAAATTCGATATCAAGTTTCAGGGGGTGGAAGATGCTTCCCAGGCAATTGAAGGAAAAGTCAATGTGGTAAATGTCTGGAAGGAAACGGTGCCTATTAATTTCGGAGAGGAAGATAAGGTCGCCGGTGAATATTCTTTTAAATCTCTGGAGGCTGCAACAAAAGCATTAAAAGAAGATCATATTGATGTGTTGGTGACTGCACCAATCAATAAACATAATATTCAGTCTGAAAACTTTAATTTTCCGGGACATACAGATTATCTGGCAAAAGAACTTGAAGGAGACAGCCTTATGTTTATGATCACTCCTGAAGCAGCCGGATTAAAAGTGGGACTACTTACAGATCATGTTGCGGTGAAAGATGTGGCTGCTGCCATTACTCCCGAATTGATTGAAAAAAAGATAAATATTATCTACAAGACCCTGCAACAGGATTTCAGGGTTCAGCAACCAAAAATAGCGGTTTTAGGAATTAATCCGCATAGCGGTGATAATGGTGTGATCGGAAAAGAAGATGAAGAAATTCTGAAACCAACCCTTGAAAAGATAAGGAACAACGGAAAAATGGTATTTGGACCTTATTCTGCCGATAGTTTTTTTGGCTCTGGAAATTATAAAAACTTTGATGCGGTAGTAGCGGCATATCACGACCAGGGGCTAATTCCCTTTAAAACACTTTCCTTTGGATACGGAGTGAATTTCACTGCCGGACTGAGAAAAGTACGGACATCACCAGATCATGGAACGGCTTATGAAATAGCCGGACAAAACAAGGCAGATCACCACTCTTTCAAAGAGGCGGTGTTTAAAGCCATTGATATTTACAGAAACAGGATGGAGTATATGGAACTCACCAAGGATGTCCTTAAAAAGCAGGGAAAAAAGATATAAACATAAATTTGTTTATAAAGAAGTCCCAATTAATTAATTTTTATATCTTTGCACCCGCCTTATCCTAAGGGGAAGGCACTCGAAACTGATGATGAAATGAGGAAATTAAAGGAGTTTACAATCCCTTTTGTGGGACTGAAACAGGGAAAGCACGGGTTTGAGTACAGTATTGACAACAAGTTCTTTGAACATTTTGAGTACGATGAATTTAATAATTCAGACCTAAAGATCGACCTTATCCTGGATAAGAAATCGACCATGTTGGAATTGACATTTAAAGCATCGGGAACGGTAAACGTTTATTGTGACCTTACCAATGAGCCATATGATCAACCCATTGACAGTGAGTTGTTTTTGGTGGTAAAATTTGGTTCGGAATACAATGATGATAACGAGGACCTTTTAATTCTTCCGCATGGGGAATTTGAGGTAAATGTGCAACAGTACATTTATGAACTAATCGTTTTGGCCGTACCTTCAAAAAGAGTTCATCCGGGAGTTGTAGACGGATCTTTAAGATCTGAAGTACTGGAAAAACTTGAGGAATTAAGTCCGCAGGAAAAAGAAGTTATAGAAGAAGAGGATATTGATCCTCGATGGAACAAATTAAAGAATTTATTAAACGATAAATAATACGCAGCCATGGCACATCCTAAGAGAAAAATCTCTAAAACGAGAAGAGATAAGAGAAGAACACATTATAAAGCATCTGTTCCTCAAATTGCTACAGATCCTACAACAGGAGAAGCACATTTGTATCACAGAGCGCACTGGCATGAAGGTAAGTTATACTACCGTGGTCAGATTTTAATTGATAATACTGAAGAAGTAGAGGCTTAATTTACAGAGCTTTGAAATTTAGACAAAACTCTCACATTGTGAGAGTTTTTTGTTTTAAGTTGAAAAAGTGCTAAAAACACCTTAATTTGCACCGCTGTATAGCGAAGTTTTAGTACATTCCTGATATTCAGGTCTGTTTATTTCTCTGTACCGGGCATAAAATCAATTTTATGAGTAAAATCACGGCAGCAATCACCGCTGTAGGCGCATATGTACCCGACTTTGTGTTGTCCAATAAGGTTTTGGAAACAATGGTTGATACAAATGATGAATGGATTACTTCTAGAACCGGAATTAAGGAGCGCCGAATTTTAAAAGATCCCGATAAAGGAACCTCCTACCTCGCAATAAATGCTGCAAAAGATCTAATCGCTAAATCTGGTCTGGACCCTAAGGAGATAGATTTGTTGGTGCTGGCTACTGCAACGCCAGATCTGCCTGTGGCTTCAACAGCAGTTTATGTAGCATCTGAAATTGGAGCAACCAAAGCCTTTGCGTATGACTTGCAGGCGGCATGTTCCGGCTTTTTATATGGAATGTCTACTGCGGCAGCTTATATAGAATCTGGCAGGTACAAAAAAGTACTCGTCATTGGAGCAGATAAAATGTCTTCAATTATTGATTACACAGATCGTACTACCTGTATTATCTTTGGAGATGGTGCGGGAGCGGCTCTTTTTGAACCCAATCATGAAGGGTATGGATTGCAGGATGAAATGTTAAGAAGCGACGGCCAGGGAAGAGAATTCCTAAAAATTGATGCAGGTGGCTCTATTTTACCAGCTTCAGCTCAAACAGTAGCTGATAGAAAGCATTTTGTACATCAGGATGGAAAGACAGTTTTCAAATTTGCTGTTTCGAACATGGCAGACATTAGTGCCGAGATCATGGAGCGCAATTCCCTTACCAACGAAGATGTTGACTGGCTAGTGCCGCATCAGGCAAATATGCGTATCATTGATGCCACAGCAAATAGAATGAAACTCGACGACTCAAAGGTTCTTAAGAATATTCAGCGATATGGAAATACCACTTCAGCAACACTTCCGTTGTTATTGAGTGATTTTGAAAAGCAGCTGAAAAAAGGAGATAACTTAATTTTTGCTTCATTTGGAGGAGGTTTCACCTGGGGATCTATCTATTTGAAATGGGCATACAATTCTTAAAACAAAACCCAACACTTTAATTCAATATTATGGATTTAAAAGAAATTCAGAATTTAATCAAATTCGTAGCAAAATCCGGAGCCAGTGAGGTCAAACTGGAGATGGATGATATCAAGATCACCATCAAAACAGGATCTGACGAGAACCGGGAAACTACCATTGTACAACAGGTACCAATGGGAGGAATGCAACAGCAACCACAAATGCAGCAGCAGCAAGCTTCACCTGCACAACAGGCCGAGGCTCCTTCTTCTGGTGAAAAGGAAGCTCCTGCAGACGATGATTCTAAGTATATCACAGTAAAATCCCCTATCATTGGGACGTTCTACCGCAAACCATCGCCAGATAAAGGTCCGTTTGTAGAGGTAGGAAGTACTATTAAAGAAGGAGATGTTCTTTGTGTGATCGAAGCAATGAAACTTTTCAATGAAATAGAGAGTGAAGTTTCAGGTAAAATTGTGAAAGTACTGGTAGACGATTCTTCTCCTGTAGAATTTGATCAGCCGTTATTTTTAGTAGATCCATCTTAAAAATAGTACCATCGCCAGATGAGGTTAAGACCCTGTCTGCATAAAAAATAAAGGTATGTTTAAAAAAATATTAATTGCCAACAGGGGAGAAATTGCCCTGCGTGTTATTCGTACGTGTAAGGAGATGGGAATTAAAACAGTGGCTGTTTACTCTACTGTTGATGCCGAAAGTCTGCACGTAAGGTTCGCAGATGAAGCTGTATGTATAGGGCCTGCCCCAAGTAATTTGTCTTACCTTAAAATTTCAAACATTATTGCTGCGGCAGAAATTACCAATGCCGATGCTATACATCCCGGATACGGATTCCTATCTGAAAACGCTAAATTTTCAAAGATCTGTGCCGAACATAATATAAAATTTATTGGCGCCAGTCCCGACATGATCGATAAAATGGGGGATAAAGCGACAGCTAAAGCTACTATGCGGGCTGCCGGTGTGCCTTGTGTACCCGGATCCGAAGGAATTCTTCCCTCTTATGAAGATGCAGAAAGAATTGCTGTTGACATGGGCTTTCCGGTGATGCTTAAGGCTACTGCCGGAGGTGGTGGAAAAGGAATGCGTGCCGTTTGGAAGAAAGAAGATCTTCGTGCCGCATGGGACTCTGCCCGCCAGGAAGCAGCAGCATCCTTTGGAAATGACGGTATGTACATGGAAAAGCTTATCGAAGAGCCAAGGCATATCGAGATCCAGATCGTAGGAGACAGCTCCGGAAAAGCCTGTCATTTATCTGAAAGGGATTGTTCTGTACAACGTCGTCATCAGAAATTAACCGAAGAAACACCTTCTCCATTCATGACCGATAAACTTCGGAAGCAAATGGGAGAAGCTGCAGTAAAAGCTGCTGAATATATTAAATACGAAGGAGCCGGTACGGTAGAATTTTTGGTGGATAAACACCGGAACTTCTACTTTATGGAAATGAACACTCGAATCCAGGTAGAGCACCCAATTACCGAACAGGTAATTGATTATGACCTAATAAGGGAGCAGATTCTTGTAGCCGCCGGAATTCCAATTTCAGGAAAAAATTATTTTCCGCAGTTGCATTCCATTGAGTGCCGTATAAATGCCGAAGATCCTTATAACAACTTCAGGCCTTCGCCGGGTAAAATCACCAATTTGCATGCACCTGGTGGACATGGGGTGAGAATAGATACTCACGTTTACAGCGGATATGTAATTCCGCCGAACTATGACTCTATGATCGCTAAATTGATTACCACTGCCCAAACCAGGGAAGAGGCGATCAACAAGATGAAAAGGGCACTGGATGAGTTTGTGATCGAAGGGGTAAAAACAACCATTCCTTTCCATCGCCAGTTAATGGATGAGCCGGATTATGTGGCGGGTAATTATACCACAAAATTCATGGAAACATTCAAAATGAAACCTGTAGTAGAAGAATAATTACAAGCCCCGAAAATTCGGGGCTTTTTTTATATATTGAATCAGTTATAAAACCTCACAGGGTTTCAAAACCTGTGAGGTTTAAAAATTAATTATCAAATGAACTTCTCCTATTGGGAACAACAAACCTGGCTTTTAAATATTGATTTTACCATAGTTGGTAGTGGTATCACCGGATTAAATTGTGCGCTCCAGTTAAAGCGTCGGTTTCCCAATGCAAATATTTTGATTCTTGAACGCGGACTGCTACCAAATGGTGCCAGCACTAAAAATGCCGGATTCGCCTGCTTCGGAAGTATTTCGGAGATCCTGGAGGATCTCAAACATCATTCTGAAGAAGAAGTACTTGAATTGATCAAAAAGAGAATCAGCGGCCTTGAATTGCTTCGGAAGAACCTGGGGGATGCTATCATTGGCTATGAATCTCACGGAGGATATGAATTATTTACTTCCGAAGATAAAGAGCTGTACGATCACTGCCGTGCAAACCTAAAAAAGGTAAATCAATTGCTGAAACCTCTTTTTGGAGAGGATATCTTCAGTGTCAAGGAAAATGCTTTCAAATTTGAAAATATTCAGGAAAAACTGATCTATAGTAAATACGAGGGCCAGATCCACACCGGGAAGATGATGGCAGCCCTGCTTCATAAAGTTCAGGCAGTAGGGGTGAAGATCCTCAATAATGTTACGGTAGAGGAAGTGGAGGAAGCTGGCGGGGCTGTAAAAGTGAAAACGGATCAATTTGTGTTTTCAACAAAAAAAATTCTGATTGCCACAAACGGATTTGCTTCAAAATTTGGAATAACAGAAGTAAAACCGGCAAGGGCGCAGATCTTGATCACCAAACCAATCCCCGGTCTTAAGATCAAAGGAACCTTTCATTTGGATAAAGGATTTTACTATTTCCGGAATATTGATGACCGTATCCTTCTTGGAGGTGGAAGAAATCTTGATATTAACACTGAAGAAACCACAGAAATGGCAGAAACGGCTCTTATTCAGAACCGACTTGATGAACTCTTGAAAACGACCATTCTGCCGCATACAGATGTTGAAATAGATCATCGCTGGAGCGGAATTATGGGCGTTGGAAACCAGAAGAAACCGGTAGTGGAACAGATATCTGAAAATATTTCCTGCGGAGTGCGGCTGGCAGGGATGGGCATTGCAATCGGCAGCCTTGTCGGGAAAGAACTTGCAGATTTAATAAAGTAACTTATGAAGCGATTTTTCAGAATCATATTAAAAATCATCGGATGGTTTTTTATCATTACAATTTTTCTGGTAGTGTTTTTTAAATGGGTTCCGGTGCCTTTTACTCCGTTGATGGCAATTCGTTATTTTGAACATCCGGAAGAAGAGATCAGGCATGACTGGGTTCCGATGGAGGAGATTTCTCCCGCTTTGCCGCTGGCCGTGGTAGCGAGTGAAGATCAGAATTTTTTAAATCACAACGGCTTTGATTATGAAGCTATTAAAAAAGCTATGGAAGAAAATAAAACACGCCGCAGGGCACGTGGGGCCAGCACGATATCTCAGCAAACTGCTAAAAATGTGTTTTTATGGCCACAGAGCAGCTGGGTGAGAAAAGGTTTTGAAGTATATTTCACCTTTTTGATAGAATTGTTCTGGAGCAAAGAGCGAATCCTCGAGGTGTACCTGAATAGCATCGAAATGGGAAAGGGCGTGTATGGGGCAGAAGCCGCTGCCAAACACTGGTTTGGGAAGGCCGCACAAAACCTTTCTGCCTCGGAGGCAGCAGCGATCGCAGCTGTTTTACCCAATCCGCGGCAATATAATGCCAATCCCGCCAGCAGTTATGTTCAGCAGAGAAAAGGCTGGATCCAGCGGCAAATGCAGAATCTTGGCCGATTAAATTTAGAATAACCGGAATGGATTTAGAAATAAAACAAAAACTCAAAGCGGCTGCCGGCATTTATGTGGAAGAGCGCATTCAAAAGATCCATACTGCAATAACCGATCTGGAAGAAGCGCTAAAGCTGGAAACGAAATGCTCCATGGGCGATAAATACGAAACCGGAAGGGCAATGCTTCACCTGGAATTCGAAAAATTATCTGGACAGCTCGAACAATTAAGCCGGCTCAAAAAGACGCTCACGTTCATCAAAGAAAAGCAGCAATGCGATAAAGTGGAATTTGGCAGTGTGGTGAAAACTGCAAAAGCAAATTATTTTATTTCTATCCCTGCTGGCGAAATAGAGGTCGCCGGGACAAAGTTTTTCGCCATTGGAGCAGGTTCACCTGTAGCCCGGGCAATGTTGGGGAAAATAGAGGGCGATTCCTTTACATTTAACGGAATTACAAATGAAATAGTAAAAATTCATTAGTCTTTTTTAATAGCCTCAGCTATTGCCCAACCTTGATCTTATAAGATTTTCTGAAGCGGTTACATTTAGTATTTTTCCCTTTTCCAATTCCTCCGGAGCTTCAAAAAAGATCTTTTTGCCTTTTTTTTCAGCTTCAATCAAAAAATGCTGCCCTTTAAAATAGGAATTTATCACCCTTACTTCGACCCCTAGAGTATCACTCATCTCAATTTCATGAGGATATAAAATGACTTTTTCCCCTGCTTTTTCGTGTGGGAGAAACAGCTCTGTTGACAGCTCATTTACTTCTCCGAAAAGGGAGGCTACATATATTTTTTGAGGATTTCGGTAGAGTTCTTCGGGTGAACCTTGTGCTATGATTTTTCCGGCTCTCATGGCGAGGGTTTTGTCGGCAAAAGAGAGGGCGTCGGTGCTATCATGGGTGGCAACAAGGCAGGTGATGCTCTGTTCTTTCAGGTATGAAAATAGGTTTCTGCGCAGGTTATTTTTCCGGAAGTGGTCAATATGACTAAAAGGTTCATCCAGTAGTAAAATCTCGGGGGGTTTAGCTAAAACTCTGGCTAAGGCGACCCTCTGTTGTTGTCCGCCGCTAAGGAATTTTGCTTTGACCTTTGCCATTTCATTCATCTCAACCAGCTCCAGAAGTTCCTTTACACGTTGCTGCTTTTTCCGAGGATACATGTTGGACAAATATTTTCCCACGTTTTCAGCAACGGTCAGCGGGGGCATTAAATCAAAATCCTGTGTAAGGTACTTTATGAATTCTTCTCCCGGCACAATGTTGAAATTCGGGCCCAGAAGTTCTTTTTCATTCCAAAAGATTTGTCCTTTCACATGATGCAGTCCATAGATGATCTGTAAAAGCGTGCTTTTTCCACATCCGCTGGCACCAATGATGGAAACGTTTTCTCCTTTCGGCACATTAAAACTTAAATTCTTTATGAAGGGTTTTTTTGTGTATGAAAAAGAGATGTTTTTGACCTTTAGCATTAGCGGGAGTTAAGAATATAAAGGTAGGTACGATTTGGCATAAAAAAAAGCCTCCGAAAATTAATTCCGGAGGCTTTTTCAGTATTTGGAAAGTTTATTATCCTTTCACTTTTGTATCTACTTTTTCAGGTAATACCTCAAACCCCATATTGTAAAGGGTGAATCCGAAGATATCGGCATACTGCTCGATCGTCTTGCTCACCGGAGTTCCGGCGCCGTGGCCTGCATTGGTTTCAATGCGGATCAACACCGGATTGTTACCTGCCTGTTTGTCCTGCAATTCGGCTGCGAATTTAAAAGAATGCGCTGGTACGACACGGTCATCATGATCTCCGGTAGTGATCAAAGTCGCGGGATATTCCACGCCTTCTTCCACGTTGTGAACCGGAGAATAGTTCAACAGGTAATTGAACATTTCCGGATTTTCTTCGGCAGTTCCGTAATCATACGCCCATCCTGCACCGGCAGTGAAGGTGTGGTAACGTAACATATCAAGGACTCCAACTGCCGGTAAAGCAACCTTCACAAGATCAGGACGCTGGGTCATTGTTGCACCCACTAATAGGCCGCCGTTGGAACCTCCACGGATCGCCAGGTAATCTTTAGAAGTATAATTTTCTTCGATAAGATATTCGGCAGCTGCTATGAAATCATCAAAAACATTTTGTTTCTGAAGTTTTGTTCCGGCGTCGTGCCATTCTTTTCCGTATTCCCCGCCCCCGCGAAGGTTAGGAACGGCATAAATTCCGCCTTGTTCCATCCACACCGCATTTGCAATGCTGAAAGAAGGCGTTAAACTTACATTGAATCCTCCGTAACCATAAAGGATGGTTGGGTTTTTTCCGTTGCGTTCCAGTCCTTTTTTATAGGTGATGATCATCGGGATTTTTGTGCCGTCTTTTGAAGTGTAGAAAACCTGCTCGCTTTCAAAATTTTCAGGATTGAAATCTATGTCAGGTTTGTTGTACAATTCCGAAGTTCCTTCTTCGATTTGGTACTTGTAAATACTTCCCGGAGTCACATAATTTGTGAAGGAGTAGTATAAAACATCATCTTCTTTTTTGGCTCCAAAACCACCTGCAGAACCAATTCCGGGAAGTTCAACTTCACGTACAAGATTCCCGTCATAATCGTACTGTTTTACGTTTGAAACGGCATCGGTCATATATTCGGTAAAGAAATATCCGCCGGCGGTAGAAGGACTTAATACATTTTCGGTTTCAGGAATAAAATCTTCCCAGTTTTCAGGAGCCGGATTCGAAGCGTCTACTGTAACGATCTTCATGTTAGGTGCATTGCGGTTGGTAACAATGTATAATTTGCTGCCTACATTCTCGATCACGTAAGAATCTGTTTCTTCGTGGTCAAGAATGGTCACCAGTTGTGGATTTGCTTCGGAAAGATCCATCATAAACAATTTTCCACCCGAAGTAGAATTTCTTGCTGAAATGAAGAGGTAGCGATTATCTTCTGAAACACTTCCACCTACATAACGATGTTTTTGCTCGGCAGTTCCACCGAAGATCAATTCATCATTGGCCTGATCTGTTCCCAGTTTGTGGTAGTATAGTTTATGCTGATCTGTTTTTGCAGAAAGTTCACTTCCTTCGGGCTTTTCATAGCTGGAATAGTAGAAACCTTCGTTGCCTTTCCATGATACCCCGCTAAATTTCACATCCACCAAAGTATCTTCTTTGACTTCGCGTGTTTCAGCATCCATTACAATGATCTTTCTCCAGTCACTTCCACCTTCAGAAATGCTGTAGGCGAGGGTCTTTCCGTCTTCAGAAAAACTCATTCCTCCTAAGGAAGTAGTTCCGTCTTCACTGAATTTATTCGGATCTAAAAAGACTTCAGGAGTGTCATTTTCATTCTTTTTCCGGTAAATAACGTACTGGTTTTGGAGTCCGTCGTTTTTTGAAAAATAGATATAATCTCCTTCTTTCCATGGGGCGCCAATTTTTTCATAGTTCCAGAGGTCAGAAAGACGTTGTTTTAATTCCTCTCTAAAAGGAATAGATTCCAGGTAACCGAAAGTTACTTCATTCTGGGATTTTACCCATTCTTCTGTTTCTTCGCTACGGTCATCTTCCAGCCAGCGGTAAGGATCTTTAATCTCGGTGCCAAAATAGTTGGTTACCGTATCTACTTTTTTAGTTTCAGGATAGTTCAAGGCAGTTTGTTCTTTTGATAATTCACTTCCACAGGAGCAGAGAAGCCCTGTAGCGAATAAACCAATGATAGCTTTTTTCATATAAGTAATAAAATTAGTTGTGGTAAAGTTAGTATAAAAATCTTTTTGATTGTAACAGAGGGAATTCTGAACAAAAAATCCTGTTTCCGGAAATTCAGAAACAGGATATTCTATATATTATAAAAACTTTAAACCAGTTTATTTTCTATGAGATATTCTGCGATTTGTACGGCATTGGTGGCGGCACCTTTGCGCAGGTTATCTGCAACCACCCACATATTAAGCGTGTTGGCCTGTGAATAATCCCTTCGTATCCTGCCCACAAAAACATCGTCTTTTCCTTCAGCATAAATTGGCATCGGGTACGTATTGGTGTCGGGATTATCCTGAACGGTTACGCCAGGAAACTCGCTAAGAATTTTCCTTACCTCTTCTTCATCAAAATCTGAGTAAAACTCTACGTTTACAGCTTCACTATGCCCGCCAACCACCGGAATCCTGATAGCTGTAGCACTCACATTTACTGAGTCATCCCCAAGGATTTTCTTGGTTTCCTTTGTGAGCTTCATTTCCTCTTTAGTGTACCCATTTTCCTGGAAAACATCACAGTGCGGCAGGGCGTTTTTATGGATTGGGTAAGGATAGGCCATCTCACCTTTTTCACCCGCATACTCATTTTCCAATTGCTGAACGGCTTTTACACCGGTTCCGGTGATGGACTGGTAGGTAGAAACTACGACTCTTTTGATTTTGTATCGGTCGTGCAACGGCTTTAGAGCCATCAATAACTGAATGGTAGAACAGTTGGGATTGGCGATGATCTTATCTTCTGAAGTTATTTCTGAAGCATTTATCTCCGGAATAATGAGTTTCTTGGTAGGATCCATTCTCCATGCCGAAGAATTATCGATCACGGTAGTGCCAACTTCGGCAAATTTCGGAGCCCATTCCAGGGAAGTGTCACCTCCTGCTGAGAAAACAGCGATTTCCGGTTTTTGATTTACGGCTTCCTGTAGCCCAACTACCTCGTACTCCTTCCCGTTATAGGAAATTTTCTTTCCAACAGACCTTTCCGAAGCTACAGGTAATAATTCCGTTACCGGAAAATTTCTTTCGGCCAGTACTTTTAACATAACCTCGCCTACCATCCCGGTGGCGCCAACTACTGCTACTTTCATATTTTAGTTATTGTCATTCCCGCGCAGGCGGGAACCTTTATTATACTTTGTTCTTATTTAATCCAGACCTCACAGGTTTTTTAGAACCTGTGAGGTCTGCCATCTTTTTGATAAGTTACCTACAAATGTATTGTACTTGTGGCAATTAATAGAATAGCTTTCAGGGAAAATATTTCATTTTGAATTCATTTAACCACTTTGTACAGAATGTTAAATATGCGACATTCATTATATTCTGCAAAACGGCGTTAAAAACAAAAAAGAACCACGCCTTTTGAGCGTGGTTTAGGGTTAAAATATATAGTGTAGCGGTTACTACGTGCGTGCTTAATTGTTTTTCCGTCTCAGCTCATCTCTAATTTCGGTAAGCAATTCTTCCTGAGAAGGACCTTTTGGAGATGCGACCATTGGGGCTTCTTTCTTTTTCTTCGTTCGTTCATAAGCTCTGAGGAGCAAAAATATGAAAAAAGCAACGATAACAAAATAGATAATTGCCTGGATCACATTTCCATACGTGAGTACGGCCGCCTCTGCTTCCTGTGCTGTCTGCAGGCTTTCGTAAGAATTTCCATCAAGGGAAATGAACTGCTGGGAGAAATCTGCACCGCCGGTTAACACTCCGATGATGGGCATGATAATATCCGCCACCACCGAGGAAATGATCTTGTTAAAAGCTGCACCCATTACCACCGCTGTTGCCAGTGCGATAATGTCACCTTTCATTAGAAAAGTTTTAAAGTCCTTGAAAAATGCCATTGTTGTTTACATTAGTTATTCCAAAGATGGGGATAAATAGTAATCTGTCCTAATGGTCTATGAGAACACGTTTTACACGCTGCGATATCCCTGTGATCAATTCATAGGAGATGGTGTTTCCGGCCAGGGCAAAATCTGTTGCGTGTTGAGGGCCCCCAAAAACAATTACTTCATCTCCTTCTTTACAATCTATTTCGGTCACATCAGTCATGATCATGTCCATGCACACATTTCCAATGATGGGAGCATACTTGCCGCCAATAAAAACTCCAATAGTTCCATTGCCGTATTCTCTTTTTATCCCGTCGGCATAACCAATGGGCAAGGTGGCCGTTTTGGTAGGTTTCTTAGCAATAAATGCCCTGTTATAACCTACAGAATCTCCTTCCTTAATGTGGTGGATCTGTGAAATAATGGTTTTTAATGTGGCTACCGGTTTCAGTTTTTCATCTTCACTTTTTTCATTTCCGTAGCCATACAGGCCAATCCCACTTCTTACCATGTCAAAGGCAGCTTCGGGATAATTTATTATTCCGGAAGTATTACAGATATGAAGCAGTGGCTCGTATCCCAGCTGATCAAAAAGCCGAATCGCTATGCGTTGAAAAGTGTGGATTTGCTGCAGGGTAAATTCCCTTTCCCGCCAGTCTTCACTTGCAGAAAGATGTGAAAAAACCGAGGCGGCCTTCACAGCTGTTGTGGCATTGAGTCTGCCGGTGACCTTTTCAACTTCTTCTTCCGAAAAGCCAAGTCTGTTCATTCCGGTGTTGAATTTAAGGTGTACCGGAAAATTTTTCTGATTCAGTTTTTCAGCAGTTGAAATAAATTCTTTCAGAACAAATTCACTGTATAAACTTGGTTCGAGACAATATTCCACCAGACTCTCATAATTCGCCGACTGCGGATGAAAAACCATGATGGGAAGTTCAATCCCTGCTTCCCGAAGTGCAATTCCTTCAGAAATATAGGCTACGGCTAAATAATCTGCTCCCAGTTTTTTTAATTTCCCTGCGATGCCAACCACATCACTCCCATAGCCCGATGCCTTCACCACACCCATGAATTTGACATTTGGCTTTACTTTAGAGCGTAAATAGTGGTAGTTATGCGCCAGTGCAGTAAGGTCAATTTCCAGTAAAGTTTCGTGTGCTACAGGCATTTTAGGATTTTTTGGAGGTGATTTCTTCAGGATCTTTAACCTCCAGGGTTTTCACCTTTTCTTTTAGCCTGGCTTTATAAAATGCAGCGCGGCTCAAAGGTTCATATTCTTCGGTTTCCCCAAGTAACACCAGGTCTTCGCTGGCTGCTTTTCTATAACTGTATTGAGCAAGATTTCCTGTGCGGGTACAAACTGCATGGACTTTGGTAACATATTCGGCTGTTGCCATAAGGTTTGGCATAGGCCCAAAAGGATTTCCTTTAAAATCCATATCAAGACCCGCTACAATAACCCTGATGCCCTTATTGGCAAGGTCATTACAAACAGAAACTATTTCTTCATCAAAGAATTGAGCTTCGTCAATTCCTACCACGTCACAGTCATCGGCCAGAATCCTTATGTTTGCCGCAGCAGGGACAGGAGTAGACCGTATTTCATTGGAGTCATGGGAAACCACCATTTCTTCGTTGTAGCGAATATCAACGGCAGGTTTAAAAATTTCCACTTTTTGTTTGGCAAATTTGGCACGTTTGAGCCTGCGAATCAATTCTTCGGTCTTTCCCGAGAACATAGAACCGCAGATAACTTCAATCCATCCAAATTGCTCCTTATGATTTACTGTATTTTCGAGAAACATTTTGTATTTTTCAAGACGAAAAAGCGAACTTCGCTTTCGTATAAAGGTGATACAAATTTATTAAAAATACAACCGCGTTTAATCCCTAAGCAGGAAAGTTATGAAAAAGCAATTGAAAGAAGAATTAATAACTTTAGCTGAAAAAGTACTGTCGTTAAAGCAACAGGAGCCCATTGATTCTGCTGAATTAAAGAAGCTGGCAAAAGATCTGTACGAAAAATTAACCATCCTGAATTTTACTGAAAAATATCTTTTTTCTGCTGAAGTTTCTGAAGAAAAAGAAACGATTGAACCTGTGAAAAAGCAGCCGCCTTCCATAGAGAAAAAGCAGCCGAAACAGGAGGAGGAACCAGATCGATTTGCACCCGACGGAACTCTTTTTAATGATTCTGAAGCTATCACCGAACCCAATACCGAAAAGATCAAGGATATTGTAGCACAAATGCCACCCGAATCTCAGAAATTTGATGAGATGCTCGACCATATCATTCCTAAAAATTACAAGAAGAACGATATGGAAGATATTGGAGGCGTGCATTACGACCACCTGCCGCAGTTTGAGCCGGTAAATTCCAGGCCACAGGAAGCAGATAAACCAAGATCCATAAATGACCGGTTGAAAAAAACTTTTCAGATAGGGATCAATGACAGGCACGCATTTGTAAAGCACCTTTTTGAAGGAAGTACGGCCGATTACAACCGCGTACTTTCTCAGCTAAATACCATGAAAAACAAGGAGGAGGCAGTAAATTTTGTGCTGAACATGGTGAAGCCCGATTATAATAACTGGGAAGGAAAAGAGGAGTATGAAATCCGGTTTCTGGCAATAGTAGAAAGCAAATTTGAATAAAGAGGCACAAAGGCCAATGGCAAAATTATTTTTGGTACCCACCCCAATTGGAAATCTGGATGACATGACCTTCAGGGCTGTCAACGTTTTAAAGGAAGTGGACACAATTCTTGCAGAAGACACCCGCAATAGCGGAAAACTATTGAAACATTTCGGTATCAATACGCACATGCACAGCCATCATATGCATAATGAGCATAAAACCGTGGAGGGAATCGTGCAGCAAATAAAAAACGGAAAAACCTACGCCCTCATTAGTGACGCCGGAACTCCCGCCATTAGTGACCCCGGATTTTTACTTACCCGCGCCTGCGTTGAGGCTGGAATTGAAGTAGACTGCCTACCCGGCGCAACTGCTTTTGTACCTGCCCTGGTGAACAGCGGATTCCCCAACGATAAATTTGTTTTTGAAGGTTTTCTTCCGGTGAAGAAAGGTCGGCAGACGAGATTAAAACTTCTGGCAGAAGAAACCAGAACCATCATTTTTTACGAATCTCCCCATAAGCTGATCAAGACGCTGTCTCATTTTGTGGAGTTCTTTGGCGAAGATCGGCCGGTTTCGGTTTCCCGGGAAATAACAAAGCTTCATGAGGAAACAATTCGTGGTACAGCGGCAGAAGTGTTGGAGCATTATACCAACAAGCCTCCGAAAGGGGAAATTGTAATGGTGGTAGGCGGCAGGAAGTAAGAGGAAAAATTAGAAGCACATAAAATGCCCTTAGAATACGAGTTTAATTACCAGGCATTTTAAACTCTTGTCTACAAATTACCGACTATAAACGTCTTACTCGTTTACAACAATCTTAAGCGTCAGGATATTTTTGGCTACTATTTCGCTCCCGCCGGCAGAAATATTGTTGGTGATCTCCACCTCATCTGTTCCGGTAAAGCCGGTTTCAGGCTCATAAACATAATAGATCCCGGCGTCACGTCTCAGTTCACTCACCTTCGCATTATCAGGCTCTTTGGTGATTACGGGGCCACCTTCGGTTGGATAATTTTCCATGATCTGGTATTTGTATTGGGTGTCTTCAGAAACTTTGGTAGAAATTTCCCAGGTATCTTCGCTGTAGGTCTTTTTTATATCATCATCTTCATTATTGGAACAGCCTGTAAAAATAATTCCGAAGAATAGCATACATAATACGAGTGCGTTTTTCACAACTTTCTGTTTTTGCGAAGATTAAATGTAATGAAAAAAATAATAGATCAGACAGTGAATATGCTGTTCTGAAGAAAAATTGTCCCGGCAAACTTCAATTAAAATCCGATTTTTTCCTCAAAAATATCTACAAATCCGAATTTTTTACCGCTGAACAAACCTTTGTCTGAAAGTTTAAGGTCGGGAATTACCAGCAAAGCCATGAAAGACAGGGTCATAAAAGGTGCTTTTAAGGTGCTGCCCAGTTCTTTTGCCATTGCATCTATTTCCTGATATAATTTTCCGGTTTCCCAACCATTCCTGTCACTAATTATCCCGGCAACCGGAAGTGGTAGTACTTTTTTGTCTTGGCTGTTCACGGCACAAATCCCTCCTTTGTTCTCTATGATAAGGTTTACGGCTTTGCACAGTTCTTCATCTGTGGTGCCTACGGCAATAATGTTGTGGGAGTCATGGGCTACAGAGCTTGCTATGGCACCCTTTTTTAATCCAAAGTTTTTGATGAATGCAACAGCCGGCGGCTTATTTTCATAACGATTGACCACCGTTATCTTTAAAATATCGGTTGCTGTATCTGATATTAAATTTCCCTGCTTCTCAAGAGGCTTCAGGTGTAGTTCATTTGTTATTAATTCTCCATCTACAGCTTCTATGACTTTTACTTGTGCTTTCGTCGCCGGTAATCGGAAGTCTTCAGGAGTTTTGGGAGAAATGTTGAAGTTATTTGGTTTTTCAAAAGAAACGGTAGGAATGTGGGAAGTTCCGTTTTCTGCAACGAGTTCTCCGTCGATATAGGTCTTCAACACCTCAAATTCCTGAAGGTCCTTTACCACAATAAAATCGGCAGGATCCCCTTTTTGCAGTATTCCTACATTCATGTTGTAATGCTCTGCCGGGTTTACACAGGCTACCTTCAAAACCTTGAAAACATCAATTCCCCTGGCGACTGCGCGTGCGCATAACTGATTTATATGGCCAAGGATCAAATCATCGGGATGTTTGTCATCTGAGCAGAACATCATATTTTCATGATGGTCAGGAAGCAAATCTATGAGTGCATTAAAATTTTTGGCCGCACTTCCTTCCCTTATAATCACCTTCATGCCAAGAGACAGTTTTTCTTCTGCCTCTTCATAGGTGTAGCATTCATGATCTGTAGTGATTCCGGCTTCAATGTATTTCCTCGCATCTTTGCCGCGCAATCCAGGCGCGTGACCATCTACAGGCTTGTTGAATTGCCGGGCATAAGCTATTTTTTTTAAAACTTCTTCATCGTCATTTAATACCCCTGGATAATTCATCATTTCGGTGAGATAGTGAATTTCGGGAAGTGCCAGTAATTCCTTCACGGCTTCGGCATCTATCACAGCTCCAGCAGATTCAAAAGTAGTGGCAGGGACGCAGGAAGGGGCTCCAAAATGGAATTTAAGCGGCACTTTTTTGCCATTTTCGATCATAAAGTGCACACCTTCTTTTCCAAGGACATTGGCAATCTCATGAGGGTCGGAAACAGTAGCTACCGTACCGTGAAGCACCGCCATTCTTGCAAATTCCGACGGCACCAGCATGGAACTTTCAATGTGGATGTGAGCATCAATAAATCCCGGAAGAATAAAATTTCTGACACTGTGTTGTTTCTCCTCAACCCGGGTTATCTTACCGTTTTCCACAACTACTTCAGCAGAAAATATCCGTTTATTGTGAATGTCTACCAATTGGCCCTGTATAATTTCCATAGAAGATTTTTAGAGGAGCGAAATTAGGCATTATAAGCCTTTACTGAAAGTATAATTTTGACGCGGCCGAGTATTTCGACATCTTTGCAGAAAATAGATAATAGTATGAAAATTGGAGATTTTATAGACGACCTGAAAAAGAATCCGCAGGCAAATAAATTTTCCAGAACGATGGAAGTAATAGATGAGCATTATGACTTTATTCCTACTGCTTTCAACAACGGAAAACTTGAAAATTTCGCCGGAAAAAATAATGGCAGTTGTAAGATCTTTGCTTTTGCCAAACGGCAGCAGCTAAATGAAGAGCTCACCCTCGCCTGTTTTGGAGCATTTTATTTTAAGAATGTGCTTGAAAATCCTGAAGGGAAAGAGCATCAAAATATCCGGAATTTTATGAAAACCGGCTGGGCTGGAATAAAATATAAAGGAACGGCGTTACGCGAAAAGTTTTTATTACACTAATCTGCTTTTATTGTGATGAACAAGCGCTGGACGCTCAAACCAAAACCCGATCCTGAAAAAGTAGCCGTGCTCGCCAAATCGCTGGGGGTAGAAAATCCGGTGGCTTCTTTGCTGGTGCAGCGCGGCATCGAATCTTTTGAGGAGGCTAAAAAATTCTTTCGTCCCTCCCTGGAGGATTTGCATGATCCCTTTTTAATGCAGGATATGGAAAAGGCTGTATTTCGTATCGAGAAAGCGATAGAGGAGGGTGAGAATATTATGGTCTATGGGGATTATGATGTTGACGGTACTACAAGTGTTGCTCTTGTTTCTTCCTATTTAAAAACCTTTTATCCAAATATTGCTGCTTACATTCCAGATCGTTATGATGAAGGATATGGCGTTTCCTATAAAGGAATAGATTTCGCTTCCGATAATGACATAAGCCTTATTATAGCACTCGATTGTGGCATTAAAGCCATAGAGAAAGTGAGCTATGCTTCAGAAAAAGGAATAGATTTCGTGATCTGCGACCACCACAGGCCGGGAGCAGAGATCCCTGCGGCTGTAGCTGTACTGGATCCAAAAAGGGAAGATTGTGAATATCCTTACAAGGAGCTCTGTGGCTGCGGAGTAGGTTTTAAACTGCTGCAGGCGCTTGCCTCCCGCAGAGGTGAAAGCATTGAAAACCTTATTCCTTACCTGGACCTGGTGGCCACCGCAATAGGAGCGGATATTGTTCCTGTCACAGGCGAAAACCGAATCCTGGCCTATCATGGACTTTTGGTAATCAATGCTGCGCCACGTGCTGGATTTAAAGCCATTTTGGAGCAGGTAAAGAAAGAAACCCTGACCATTACAGATGTGGTTTTTATCATAGCCCCACGCATTAACGCTGCCGGAAGAATGAAACACGGACTTCATGCGGTCAACCTTCTTACCGAAGAAAACGAAGAAACCGCTCGCCAGTTCGCTTCAGAAATTGAGATCTTTAATTTAGATCGAAAAGATGCCGATAAAACAATTACTGCTGAAGCTTTGCTGCAAATAGAGGCAGCCAAAGAGGAGGAGCGTTTTACTACTGTGGTCTATCAGGAAAACTGGCATAAGGGTGTTATAGGGATCGTGGCTTCCCGGCTCATTGAAACTTTTTACCGACCTACGCTTGTTTTCACAAGGAGTGGTGATAAACTGGCGGCTTCTGCAAGGTCTGTCAAAGGATTTGATGTTTATGATGCCCTGGAATGCTGCAGTGAACACATAGAACAGTTTGGAGGACATAAATATGCAGCCGGACTCACACTGCTCGAATCTCAATATGAAAACTTCAAACTGAAATTTGAAGAGGTGGTTTCAGGAAGTATAGATAAAAACCTGCTGATTCCTGAAATATCCATTGATGCTGAAATTTCCCTTGCTGATATTACTCCGAAATTCAACCGAATCCTGAAGCAGTTTGCACCTTTTGGTCCTGGAAATATGATGCCCGTTTTTATGACTTCCCATCTTAAGGATGCCGGTTATGCTAAATGCGTGGGTGGAGATGACCTGCATCTAAAATGTCGGTTTGTAGAAGGGGCTTCAAAAAAATCTTTTGATGCTATAGGTTTCGATCTGGGTGGGAAATGTGAATTACTTTCCAATGGCAATAAAGTGAGTGCAGCCTATTGTATTGATGAAAATGAATGGAATGGCAACGTTAGTATTCAGCTGAAATTAAAAGACATAGCACTTGAATGATTTTGTAGGTAATTTCCTGAAAATCAGTCGAAAGATCTTTGAATTATATTCCATTTCTTACAGGCTGTTTATATATTCTGTCGCTTAACCAGAATCCACGTAGTTGGTCTAAAATAATTTATTGAGGCAATAATTTACTCTATATTAGCAAAGCCATAGCATAAGTAGGTTAAGTTCATGGTAGATTTGGGGCAAAGGGAGGCGGAATATCTATTTCGCCTCCTTTTATTTTTAAGCGGCACCTATAATTTTTTCATGTATTCTGCACCCCTAAAATTTCAAGCTTTTAAAATTTGCACAAAAAAAATGCTGCCCAATTTGGCAGCATTTTCTATATGATTTTCTTTTCAGGAATTATTTTCCCTGAGCATATCTTCTGGAAACTTCTTCCCAGTTAATTACATTAAAAAATGCATCGATATATGCGGGACGTTGGTTTTGGTATTTCAGGTAATAAGCATGCTCCCAAACATCCATTCCAAGAATTGGAGTTCCACCACAGCCAACATTCGGCATTAATGGATTGTCCTGGTTTGCAGAAGAACAAACTTCCACATCTCCTCCTTCATGAACGCATAACCATGCCCATCCTGAACCAAACTGAGTAGCTCCAGCCTTAGAGAATTCTTCTTTAAAAGAATCAAAAGAACCGAATTTTTTATCGATTGCAGCGGCAAGGTCACCGGTTGGTTTCCCACCTCCGTCTGGAGACATGATTTCCCAGTAAAGGTTGTGGTTGTAATATCCACCACCATTGTTACGAACAGCCTTATCTTTCATATCAAGATTCATAAGGATATTCTCAATAGTTTTTCCTTCCTGGTCTGTTCCTTCAATAGCTGCGTTTAACTTGCTGGTATATCCCGCATGGTGTTTGTCATGATGGATTTCCATTGTTTTTGCATCTATGTGAGGCTCTAAAGCATCAAATGCATATTTTAGTTTTGGTAACTCAAATGCCATAATATATTATGTTTTTTGATTATTAATTCAGATCAACCCCAAATTTAGGGATTAAGCTGCCGAACTAAAATATTTAAATGTTATAAAATCCTTAAAGATTTGTGTATTTAGGTGAAATTAGTGTTTATTCAGAAATAAATTAACTGCAACCATTGAGAATTCAAAAAGTTTATCTCTTGATTATAAGCTACTAAATATGGATTTTATAATTTCGTAAAAAAATAGCTTGAAAAATTCCAATTCATTCACCATTTATAACGCTTCCGCAGGGTCTGGTAAAACATTTACCCTGGTAAAAGAATATTTGCTGCTGCTTTTTATTTCGGGCAGGAATGATAGTTACAAAAATATACTTGCCATTACCTTTACCAACAAAGCCGTGGAGGAAATGAAATCTCGAATTGTGGATAACCTTTACGGGTTTTCAAAGCAGCCTGTTCCAAAGAAATTTCAGCCTTTACTGGAAATTATTTGTAAGGAGACAGGTTCTTCTGAAGAGGTCATTACAGCACGATCTAAAGAAATCCTGAAGCATATAATTCATAATTACGCTGCTTTCGAGGTGTCAACTATTGACGGATTTACACACCGGGTGCTGCGGACTTTTGCCAAAGATCTGGACTTGCCCCTGAATTTTGAAGTAGAATTGAATACTTCCGAAGTGCTTCAGGAAGCTGTTGAAAGGCTCGTCAACAGGGCGGGTCAGGATAAAGAACTCACCCGCGTACTGATCAATTTTTCCCTGAGCAAAACAGATGAGGATAAAAGCTGGGACATCGCGAGGGATCTTTTCAAGATCGCAGAACTGGTGAACAGTGAGAACAATCAAGGTTTTCTTCAACTGCTGAAAGGAAAAAAGCTGGAGGATTTTGAAAATCTTTCGAAAGAATTAAAGAAGCAAAAAGCCCTTTTTGAAGAAGGAGTGGTTGAAATGGCGAATAAGTTTTTCACTCTCATCAAAAACAACGGACTCGAAAATTCAGATTTCAGCAGCGGATATTGTCCTAAGTTTTTTGAAAAGCTTCAGAAAGGGGATTTTGGGGTAGGATTTGATGCGAAATGGCAAATCTCCATTGCAGATCAACCTTTGTATGCAAAGAAACTGGATGAAAATAAAAAGCGTAATCTGGATGGATTACAGTCCGAAATCGTGAGCTATTTCCATGAAACCAAAAGATATTTAATACAGATCCAGTTTTTTGCTGCCATTCAAAAAAATCTCACGCCGTTGTCTTTGTTAAGTGCAATTCAGGAGGAGATTTCTACGATCAAGAAGGAGCGGGCCATTGTATTGATTTCAGAATTTAATGCCACCATCGGGAGTGCAGTAAAAGACCAGCCGGCTCCTTTTATTTACGAACGTTTAGGGGAGCGCTACCGGCATTATTTCATAGACGAGTTTCAGGATACTTCTCAACTGCAGTGGGAAAACCTTATACCGTTGGTAGACCATACCTTGACTACAGAACATCCTGAGGGAGAAACGGGTAGCCTTACGCTGGTAGGCGATGCCAAACAATCCATCTATCGCTGGCGCGGTGGAAAGGCCGAGCAGTTTATGGATCTCTGCGGCACCGGGAATCCTTTTAATCTGGAGGAGAAAAAGGTGGTTTTGTTGCCTTATAACTACCGCAGTTCTAAGCAGGTCGTGGATTTTAATAACGATTTTTTCCAATTTTCTTCAAGCTGTTTTACAAATATTGAACATAAAAAGCTTTTTCAGGAAACTAGTTCCCAGCAGCCAAAAAATCTGGATGAGGGGTATGTGAATCTGTCTTTTATTGAAGCTGAAAATGCCGAAGAAGAAATGCAGGTTTACCCCGAAAAGGTGCTTGAAATTATAAAAGACCTGGAAGCTAAAGAGGTTTCGAAAAGTGACATTTGTATCCTTACGCGCAGAAAAAAAGAAGGAGTCGCCATTGCTTCCTTCCTCAGTGAAAACGGGATTCCGGTGATTTCTGCCGAAAGCCTTCTGCTTTCTCAATCTCCAAAAGTGAATTTCATTTCGGCTGTTTTGCAGTTTTCGGTAGATGGGCAGGATAAAAATCTGAAGCTGCCTATTCTTGAAAATATTCTGAAACATCAGCTGAAAATGGATAATTTCTACAGTTTTATTTCTGAAAGACTTGAAATTAATGATCAGCAGTTTTTTGATAGCCTTAAAAGCTTCGGAATAAATTTCAGTTTAAGCCGTGTGACTGAAGCTTCCCTGTATGAAGCAGTGGAATATATTATTAGAAGTTTTGATCTTGTTACTACTTCGGATGCTTATGTGCAATCCTTCCTCGATTTCGTTTATGAAATATCCCAAAAGGAAAACCACGGAATTTTTGAATTTCTGGAGCTCTGGGAGCAGAAAAAAGACCGGAAAAGTATCGCCGCTTCGCCCGATGAGGATGCGGTGCAGATCATGACGATTCATAAAGCAAAGGGGCTGGAGTTTCCGGTGGTGATATTTCCGTTTGCAAACAGCAGTATTACAGATGTTGCGCGCGAATCTTTATGGATGGACCTGCCCGAAACCCTGAGTGCCGAAATTCCTGTAGGTTACCTCAAAGCCACCAAAGATATGCTGCATTGGGGTGAACGAGCTTCTTTTTTATATAATGATTTATGTCATTACAGTCAGCTGGATGCTTTGAATGTGCTTTACGTGGCACTTACCCGTCCTGTGAAGCAGTTGTATGTCATTTCCAAGTATGAACTGAGCAAAGGCAAAGAGAACTCCAATAAATTTTCGGGATTGTTCATTTCCTGGCTAAAGCAGAAAGGGGTTTGGGAGGACAACCGCCATGAGTATGAATTCGGAAATAAAGAAGATCTTCCGGTTGCTGAAGGAGAAAGAACCAGCAGCACCTATCAGCAGCAGCATTATTATTCCTCTGCAACAGAAGGGGGTGCGGTTTCTATCATCACAAAATCAGGGTTGTTGTGGGATTCGAGTCAGGCGAAAGCTATTGAAAAAGGTCATCTGGTGCACGATATTTTTGCGCAGATAAACACCTCCGAAGATGTGGAACCGGCAATTTCAAATGCGCGGGAGGAAGGATTGTTCAGAAATAAAGAAGAAGAGGAGATTCGGAAAAGCATTTTGAGTGTGGTAGACCATCCCGAGCTTCAGAAATTTTACACTTCAGGGGCCGATAATTTCAATGAACGTGATATTATTACCGAAACCGGCACTATTCTAAGACCCGACCGGCTTAATTTCTTCGGAAAAAATGTAAGCATTATCGATTATAAAACAGGAGAAGTGAATTCAAAGCATAAAAATCAGATCATTAGTTATGGGGAAGTGCTTTCGGGAATGGGATTTACGGTAGATAAAAGGATCCTCGTTTATATAAATGAGGAAGTCTCCCTAAGCATTGTTTAAAAGAAATGTAATTTTGTAAAAAATCATATTATGTACGGAAAGATAAAAGAACACTTACAGAAAGAAATAGAAGCAATAAAAGAAGAAGGGCTCTATAAAACCGAGCGGGTCATAACTTCGCCACAAGGCGCGGCTATTACCATTCAGGGAGGCAAGAAAGTGATTAACTTCTGTGCAAACAATTACCTGGGGCTCTCTTCACATCCCGAGGTGATCCAGGCAGCTAAAGACACAATGGATACCCATGGCTTCGGAATGTCCAGCGTCCGGTTTATTTGCGGAACTCAGGATATTCATAAAGAACTGGAAGCAAAGATTGCAGATTTCTATAAAACCGAAGATACCATCCTTTACGCAGCAGCTTTTGATGCCAATGGTGGAGTTTTTGAGCCTTTGTTCTCTAAAGAAGACGCAATTATTTCAGATTCTCTGAACCATGCCTCTATTATTGATGGGGTACGACTTACAAAATCTGCCCGTTACCGGTATGAGAACAGCAACATGGAAGATCTTGAAAAGCAGTTGCAGCAGGCAAACGAAGATGGTGCGCGTTTTAAAATTATCGTTACCGATGGAGTATTCTCAATGGACGGACTTGTTGCCCCGCTCGACCAGATCTGTGATCTTGCCGATAAATACGATGCACTGGTAATGATCGATGAGGCTCATGCCACAGGATTTATAGGTGAAAACGGAATAGGGACTCTGGAGGAAAAAGGAGTGCTGGATAGAATTGATATTATAACCGGTACCCTAGGAAAAGCTTTGGGTGGTGCCATGGGTGGATATACTACCGGAAAAAAGGAAATTATTGAAATGCTTCGGCAAAGATCACGGCCTTACCTTTTCTCCAACTCCTTAGCGCCTGCAATAGTTGGAGCTTCCATCAAGGTTTTTGAAATGTTGGAAAAAGATGACTCCTTAAGGAATAAATTAAAAGACAACACCCAATACTTTAAAAAAGGGATTAAAGATGCAGGATTTGATATTATAGATGGAGAGGCGGCAATTGTGCCGGTAATGCTTTATGATGCAAAACTTTCTCAAAACATGGCAAATAAACTGTTGGAGGAAGGAATTTATGTGATTGGGTTCTTCTATCCTGTAGTGCCAAAAGGAAAAGCGAGAATTAGGGTACAACTTTCTGCGGCTCACGAGCGCGAACATCTGGACGCTGCTATTGCTGCTTTTGCTAAAGTGGGGAAAGAACTGGGAGTAATTTAGTCTTTTAACATTTGCACGAAAGATTCTGTAGAAAATTAAGTAGTTTTAAAATTATCTTAAAATTTATAGAATATTTATGCAAAATCGGCGAAAAAACCCCATGAATGCTGCGTAGATCAGGGATTATTAAGAAAACTTTATTATTAGAAGCTTTGCCAATAATTAATATCAGCCTACTTTTGTTTCCACTAACTAAATTGAAATTAAACATTTGAATATGAAACATCTTAGCAAATTTTTATTGGCTACATTATTTATAATGAGCTTTGCAGCCGTTCAGGCGCAGGATGAGAATAATCCCTGGGCGCTGGGAATTGGAATAAACGCCGTGGATTTTTATCCAACGGGTGAAGATGCACCTTTAGGTGGCTATTTTGAAGATTTCTTTAATGCAGGAGATCATTATAATATTCTTCCTGGTGTATCGAGAATTTCTGTTGCCAGAAACATTGCTGGCGGATTTTATTTTGAAGGAGCCGGATCTGTAAACATGATCGAAAAATTCGGAGATGAAGGTTGGGATGACCTTACTTACTACGGATTGGATGGTACTTTCAACTATAGCTTCAGGAATGATGCTAATGCAGGCTGGTTTGATCCTATTGTTGGTGTTGGTGGGGGTTATACCTGGATCGACGACAACGGAGCTGCAACTTTAGACGGTACTGTTGGAATTAACTTCTGGTTTTCAGATAACATAGCTCTTACAGTACAAACAATGTATAAGCATGCATTCCAGGATGATTTTAACTCACATTTCCAGCATGTAGCCGGAATAAAAATTGCTTTTGGTGGTGTTGATACCGATGGTGATGGTATCTATGACAAAAATGACGAATGTCCTGAAGAGCCAGGTTTAGCTGAGTTTAACGGATGTCCAGATTCAGATGGGGACGGAATTCAGGATCGTATGGATGCTTGTCCAAATGAAGCCGGACTTGCACAATTTGATGGTTGTCCTGATACAGACGGTGACGGAATCCCTAATAATGAAGACGAATGTCCTACCGTTGCAGGAACTGCCGCTATGAATGGTTGTCCTGATGCAGATGGTGACGGAGTAAGAGATAGTGAAGACGAATGTCCTAACGAAGCCGGACCTGCAGAAAATAATGGTTGTCCTTTTGAAGACCGTGATAACGACGGAGTAGTTGATCAGGATGATGAATGTCCAGATGTTGCAGGAACCGTAGAAAACAACGGATGTCCAGAACCGACAGTTGAGGTGATTAATGAATTGAATGAGTATTCAAGAACCATTCTTTTTGATCTTAACAAAGCAACAATCCGTGATGAGTCTGAAGAAACTCTACAGTCTATCGCTGATATTATGCAGGAATATCCAAATACAGATTTCCACATTGAAGGGCATACAGACAGCACCGGGGCAGAATCTTATAACCAGGAGCTTTCCCAGAGACGTGCAGATTCTGTAATGAACTTTCTTATTGATGCAGGAATTCCTACAGATAGACTTTCAGCTACCGGATATGGTGAGAGTCAGCCAATCGCTACCAACAATACTAACGAAGGTAGACAGCAAAACAGAAGAGTAGAAATTTCTCTTGAAGGCGAAGATGGCCAGATAGAAAATATGGATATGAATAACTAGTAGAAAGATTTAAATTCTTTTTTAGAAAACGCTCCGATTCCTCGGGGCGTTTTTTATTTTTATGCTATGATATCATTTATTACCCAAATCCTTCAGGAGCTGCGTTCCCGGGAGAAATCCTTATCAGAATACACATTTATACTTCCCAGTAAAAGAGCGGGGTCTTACCTTATCTCTCAGCTTGCTACCCTATCGAACGAAGCAGCCTTTGCGCCCAGAGTTTTGAGTATAGAAGACTTTGCAGAGGAGATGTCTGGTTTAAAGGCCATAGATAACACAGCTACACTATTTGAATTTTATTCGGTGTATTTAAAATGTACGCCTAAAGAGAAAATAGAGAATTTTGACACTTTTTCCTCCTGGGCACAAACCCTGTTGTATGATTTTAATGAAATTGACAGATACCTGATCGACTACAGGTCCTTCTTCGATTACCTGTCCGATATTCAGGAGATAAATCACTGGTCTGTACAGGAAGACAAAACTCCTTTGATGGAGAATTACCTTTCCTTTTGGCGCAAACTTCCCGAGTACTATGAAGTGTTGAAACACTCGCTGGAGCAGCAAAATCTTGCCTACCAGGGGATGGTATACCGTCGGGCTTCAGAAAAGATAGAGCAGTATATAACCCAAAACAAGAATCCACATGTTTTCCTTGGTTTTAATGCACTGAATAATGCGGAACAGGAAATCTTGCAGAAAATGAATGCTGCGGGAGTGGCAGAGATCTTCTGGGATATTGATGAAGTTTTCCTGAAAGATCCTCAACATGATGCTTCCCTGTTTATGCGTAGGTATCAAAAGGAATGGCCGCATTACCGGGAGCATCCTTTTAATTACGTTTCCAATAATTTCAGCGGGAATAAAAATATTAAAATGATAGGAGTGCCGGGTAATATTGGACAGGCCAAATATGTGGGGGAGTTGCTCTCAAAACTTTCTCCTGAAGATGTTCGAAAAACAGCTGTGGTTCTTGGAGATGAAGGTTTGCTGCTTCCGGTACTTAATTCTTTGCCTGAAAATGTGGAAGAGATCAATGTTACCATGGGATTTCCTTTAACCAGTGCTCCTGTAACCTCTTTGTTTGACCAGTTGCTCAAGATGCATTCGAATGCCTCACAGGAATTATATTATAAGGATGTCATTGCCATAAGTAACCATCCGCTAGTTCAAAAGGTTACTTCAGGATTTTCCAGAAATATTTCAGAGAAAATTCAGCAGGAAAATATGGTGTATTTTTCCAGGCAAACGCTTTTAGAATTTATTCCGGAAGAGTATAAAGAGCTTTTCAGGCTTTGTTTTCAGGACTGGAAAAACAATCCTGCACAAGCAATTTCCCAAATGCAAAAGTTGGTCTTCAGCATAAAAGATCACCTTGACAAGGAGAAAGATCAACTCACCCTTGAATTCCTTTTTCAATATAACCTGTTGTTCAATAAATTGAATAACCTGCTGGAGACCTATGCGCACATTAAAACCATTAAATCCCTGGCTACGATCTATAAAGAACTGGTGGCTACCCAGACTGTAGATTTTAGGGGAAAACCTTTTACTGGCCTACAGTTAATGGGAATGCTGGAATCACGGGTGCTCGACTTTGAGAATGTAATTATTACTTCGGTAAATGAAGGGGTGCTTCCGGCAGGAAAAAGCAGTAATTCTTTTATCCCTTACGATCTTAAATGTTCTTACAACCTGCCCACGTACAAAGAAAAGGATGCGGTGTATACCTATCACTTTTATCACCTGATGCAGAGGGCTAAAAATGTCTATTTACTTTACAATACCGAAAGCGACGGACTTAGTGCCGGAGAAAAAAGTAGGTTTCTGTTGCAGCTGGAGATGGAAAAGCAGGAGGCGCATCAAATTGAAAAACTTACTGTGGCTCCCAAAGTGCCGGCATTAAACCGTTCGCTTCAAACTGTGAAGAAAACCCCTGAGATTATTGATAAGATAAAACATCTTGCCGGCCGCGGTTTCTCACCTTCTGCACTGACAACTTATATAAGAAATCCCCTGGATTTCTATCATCAATACATCCTGGGCATAAAAGACAGGGAAGAAGTAGAGGAAACGGTCGCTTATAATACGCTGGGGACAGTGGTTCATGATACTCTGGAAGTTTTTTATAAGGAATGGGAGAAGAAGCAGGTTTCTGTTGAGGTCTTAAAAGAGGCTATTAAAAGAACTCCAGATGAGATCGCGGTGCAGTTCAGGAAATCATACACCAAAGAGCCGCTTACAAAAGGCAAAAATTTACTGATTTTTGAAGTGGCGAAGCGCTACGTGGTCAACCTGCTTAAAATGGATATTCAGGATCTAAAGGAGGGGAATTCATTAAAAGTGGTGGAGATTGAAAGTGACCTTAGAGCAGAAATTCCGTTTGAGAATCTGGGTTTTCCGGTGTTTATTCGTGGTAAAGTAGACCGGGTGGATGAATTCAACGGAAAGATGCGGGTGATTGATTACAAGACCGGAAATGTACAGCAAAACCAGGTAGAGATCACCGACTGGGAAGATTTAACGACAGATTATAATAAATACGGAAAAACTTTTCAGATCTTGACCTATGCCTGTATGCTGAATGAGCAACAGCCGTTCAAAGAATCGATAGAAGCAGGGATTATTTCTTTTAAAAATCTGAAGAACGGTTTTCTGAAGTTTAATAAAAAGGATAAACCTGGTCGTGGAGCCACAAAAAATCCCGATATAGACCAGGAAGTGCTGGAGGCTTACAAGACAGAATTGAAGAAATTAATTGAAGAAATATGTGATCCGGAAATACCATTTCTGGAGAAAGAAATTTCTACATCATCATGGTAATAAAAGAAGTGAAGAATATATCCCTGGAAGGAAAGCACGGCCGCCCGGTGGTAACCGATGTTTACTATTCAGAAAAAGAGGAAAAGAAGCCGGTAGTCATCTTTTGTCATGGGTACAAAGGGTTTAAAGACTGGGGCTCCTGGAATTTAATGGCTGAAAAATTTGCGAAAAATGGCTTTATGTTTGTAAAATTCAATTTTTCCTTTAATGGCGGTACTCTTGAAGAGCCTATAGATTTCCCCGATCTTGATGCCTTTGGAGAAAACACCTTTATAAAGGAACTGGATGACCTGGAGGTAGCTTTAGACTGGATCACCGGGCAGGATTTTCCTTATGCTGAATTTTCTGATACTTCTAATATTTCCCTTATTGGCCATTCCCGTGGAGGAGGAACAGTTATCGTAAAAGCTGCGGAAGACAGGCGTGTAAAGAAACTGATTACGCTGGCTTCGGTCAGCGATTTTGGCAACAGGTTTCCTTCCGGAGCCGAGTTAGAGGCATGGAAAGAAAACGGAATTGCTTATGTCGAAAACGGCCGTACAAAGCAACAAATGCCACATTTATTTGAGTTCTATACTAATTTCAAGGAGAACGAGGAAAGACTTACAATTTCCAGGGCTGCAGAGGAGCTGAAAATCCCTTTTCTCATTATCCACGGAACTGAAGACCCTACGGTAGATGTTGATAACGCCAAACATCTTAAGGAGTGGAACCCAGATGCCGATTTATTCCTTCTGGAGGGCAGTAATCATGTTTTTGAAGCCTTACATCCGTGGAAAGAAGAAATGCTTCCAAAAGCTTTTCAAATGATTATAGAGAGAATAAGTACTTTTATTAAGGATTAGAATTCCGGCTTCTGAAAAATGTATGGGTTTAAAGTAAAGAGGCTGTCTAAAAATCTATAAAATCGTCATTCTGAATTTATTTCAGGATCTCATCATTATGATTTCCAGAGTTTACGTCAACCTGAATCACGATCAGGTTGACGTAAAAAGTACTTTTTAGACAGCCTCTTTTATGTATCTGTAAAATAGAACGATTCGGTAATAAATATTTACTGACTTTGTTTCTATTCCGCAGCCATAACCACTAAGTGTGATTTCCAGGAAACAGGAATGTCATTGATATCATAAACATTTAAACCTTCATTAACTACAATATTTTCTTTTGGGACGAGGGTTGTATTCAGGAATTCTGTATCCAGTTTATACATTGCTCCGGTTGCAGGATCAATGATTAACATTCCTACCAAACCGCCAAAGAGAATATTCCCAAAGTACCAGCCGTCCAGTTTAAAATCGACGGGCACCGTTTTGTTCTCATATCCGTCTTTTTCAAATTTCACCTGATAACGGGCTTTCGAAAAGAAGCCGGAGCTAGCATTTAATTTTAAAGATGCTGGAGTATTTCCGGAGAAAATTTCTATTCCTTTTTTATCTGTAATGGTGATTTTAGCTTCAGAAGGAGAACTGTTAATGGAAAAAGGATAACTTGATTTACTTACAATGCTGGCGCAACTGCTGGTTAAAAAACAAGTAGCAATAAGAATAGTGTAGAATTTTTTCATACAAATAATTGTGTTAAAGTGCCTACTTCAGAGTTTGATTGGCTTTTCGGCTTATTCCCGTTTTATAGTAATCATAGGTAGAACCCATGGTTCCATACTATTTTAAAGGTTCAAAGTGAAAAGTTGTAGGGGAGACTCCTCTACGATCGGCGAAAGAATGCCGAAAGATTGAACGATGCGAATTAACATAATTTTTAGAAATGCAACAAATTTTTAATATAAAACTATTGTAACGCTTTCAGCACCGAATTAAGAAGTGAAATTAGAGATTAGAGGTAGGGTAAAATTCTCTTTAATGGAAGGCTGCAATCCTGGATTTTTCACCACAATCCATGAAAATCACGAAGAGACCTAAATAAAAAAACCACCGCAGTTGCAGTGGTTTTGTGGAGAATATCGGAGTCGAACCGATGACCTTTTGGCTGCCAGCCAAACGCTCTAGCCAGCTGAGCTAATCCCCCGTATGGCATTGAATTTAAATTTCAACGTGGCAAATGTACCAAATTATTTAATAAAAGTAAAGTGTTTGTTTTCTTTCTATCAATTAATTTTGTGGCTCAAAACTGAATGATGATACAACTGGCCAATACTTCGCATCTTGCCGAGATAAAGGAACTAACAGAGGCCTGTGCTCAGGCTATGCAGGAAAAGGGTATTTTTCAATGGAATGAACATTATCCTTCCATTGAGAAACTAGCCAGGGATATTGAAAAGGAGGAATTATACATCCTGAAAAATAAGGAAAATATCATTGGGATCATTGTATTAACCCCCGAAATGGATGAGGAATATATTCCTGTACAGTGGCTGACCACCAATAGGGAAAACCTCTATGTTCACCGGCTTGCCACGCATCCTTCTACATGGGGTAGGGGTTACGGTCAGACCCTGATGGATTTTGCGGAAACTTTTGCCCGTCAAAACCGATTTCAGTCGGTGCGGCTGGATACCTTCAGTCAAAATCTGCGGAACCAGAAATTCTATGAATCCAGGGGATATAAGCGGCTTGGGGAGATTTATTTTCCGAAGCAAAGTGAACATCCATTCTATTGCTATGAATTACCTCTTTAACTGTATTTGGAGGTAAGGCTTCAATAGTCTTTATAGACATTCGGGACAACAGAAATTTTAAAAGACAATCGATTGCGGTAAATGTTAAAATCTTAGTACTTTTCTTTGTCTCATCTTTTTGTGGAAACCATTTTTAGATTTTCTTTTAGCAGCCCAATATTCATTTTAACTTAGCTGTATTAGTTGCATTATGAAATTTGCTATTCCATATTTTCTATCAGGAACTTGTTTTATTTTCTTTCTTATTGAAAACCTGATACTTTTTAAAAAGGTAAGTTCTAATTCCAGAACTTGATATTATATAAAATAAACCCTTAAACATCGGGCTTTACGCCTAATGCTTCAAAATTTATAGACAGTTGCAACAAATGTGTTACTGCTTTTGAGCAAGGCCAAATATATTTGTTATCTAACAAACATTAGTTTTTAACTCAATTTTATAAATCAATCGATTTCGTAAAAAGCGTATCATGGACTTTTATTTTTTTTCATGAATGTCGCAGAGAATTTTTACAGAATCTAAACTCGTTTTTAAACATAATTCGGCAATGACAAATCATTTACTAAGTGAATTAAGCTCAAAGATTCGAAGGATGCATTTCCTCCTTGTATTGAGCCTGATTAGTTTTACTGCGTTTGCGCAAACAACAACAGTTACAGGTAATGTTTCTGATGAAACCGGCCCGTTACCGGGGGTGTCTATTGTATTAAAGGGGACCTCCAATGGAGTTGTCACAGATTTTGACGGTAACTATGCTATTAATAATGTCCCTCCTGATGGGGTACTGGTTTTTAGTTATGTAGGTTTTAAAACCAGAGAAATACCGGTTAAGGACCGCACTGAAATCAATATCAATATGGAAACAGATGTTTCTTCATTAGATGAAGTGGTAGTAGTGGGTTACGGAACAATGAAGCGAAGTGATGTCACGGGAGCAGTAGTTTCTGTTTCCAGTCAGTCAATTGAAGAATCTGTTCCCACAACCATAGATCAGGTGTTACAGGGTCGTGCTGCCGGGGTGCAAATACAGCAGAACAGTGGTGCGCCGGGTGCGAGTTCTTCCATTCGGATTAGGGGAATAAGCTCCATTACAGGATCTAATGAGCCTATCTTCGTGATAGACGGAGTGATCGTGGACAGTAATACGGGGCAGGGCGGACAAAATGCCTTTGCATCTATCAACCCGTCTGATATTGTTTCCATAGACATTTTAAAAGATGCTTCTGCCACCGCGATCTATGGTTCCAGGGCAGCTAACGGGGTTATCCTTATTACAACAAAAAGAGGTAAGGATGGTGCTGCAACTATTAGCCTTGACAGTTATGTTGGTTACCAGGAGTTGCCAAATACTTTAGATTTACTTAATCTTCAGGAATATGCCATTCATAAAAACACCCGTGCCGATTTAAATATCGTAGAGCAGGATCCTAATTTTATAAGACCAGATCTATTAGGGGAAGGAACCGACTGGCAGGATGAAATGTTTACCAGGGCGATGATGCAAAATTACAACCTGTCCATTTCCGGAGGAAACGAGAAGACGAACTATGCGATGAGTGTAGGTTATCTTGACCAGGAGGGAATCGCACTTGGATCTTCTTTTGATCGACTGAATCTTAGAGGAACTTTTGATTCCCAGGTAAAAGAGTATTTGAAAACAGGAATCAATTTTGCTTTTAATAATATTAACCAGACAACTACATTTTCTGATCAGGCTTTAATTATAACTGCGTTAAAACAGACACCAAATGTTGCTGTACGTAATTCTGAAGGTACCTTTGATGGTCCGGTTACAGATGAATTTGTCCAAAATAACCCGGTAGGTCTTGCAAGTATCAGGGAGAACCGGAATGAAAGTGCCGGAATAAGAGCTAATACCTTTGCAGAGATTGATATAATAGAAGGCCTGAAATTAAGATCTGAATACTCAATTGACTATGGATTCTCCAATGCATATACATTTAATCCCTCTTACAGATTTGGGGCAATTGTAAATGATATCAGGGAAGGTAGCAGAACAAAAAGCTACAATAAATATTATAATTTCCGGAATGTCCTTACCTATGACCGAAGCTTCGGAATCCATAGTGTAAATGCCATGCTGGGGCAGGAATTTCAGGAATCGTATTTTGAAAACCTGTACGGGTATCGCACCGGTTATTTAACAAACGGCGCTACAGACCTTAATGCGGGTGACCCTTCAACGGCAAGAAACTCTAATGGTAGTTTTAAAAGTGCCTTAAATTCTTATTTTGCAAGAGGCTTCTACTCCTTTGATGACAGGTACTTGTTGACCGCAACAATAAGATATGACGGCTCTTCAAAATTTGCCAAAGAGAATAGATGGGGATGGTTTCCCTCTGCTGCACTGGCCTGGAGAGTATCTAATGAGGAATTCCTTGAAGACAATGCCTACATCAATAACTTAAAACTTAGGTTGGGTTATGGTGCTGTAGGAAACCAGAGTGTTCCAAACTTTGCTTTTACCTCTATCTATTCGGCATCTGCAACTCCTTTTGGCGCAGGATTGTTAGCCGCCAATACAGCAAACCCAGATCTGCAGTGGGAAACAACCTACTCAAGTAACATAGGGCTGGATCTTAACATGTTCAATAATCGTTTGGAATTTATTGCAGATGTTTATTACAAGAAAACAGAGGATTTATTACTGTTGGCTCCATATCCAGATTATTCCGGAACTTCAGGGGTAGGTGCAACCTCTGCTCCTTATGTAAATATTGGTTCACTTGAAAATAAAGGTGTCGAATTAACTTTAAATACGGTAAACGTTGATACAGATAATTTTACCTGGAGAACGAACCTGGTATTCACAGCCAACAGGAATAAAGTTTTGGCACTTGCGACTGATACAGGAATCTTAAACAGAACATTGCAGGAAGGATCTGATATCACCATTGTTACCAGAACAGCCGTAGGTAAACCTATAGGTCAGTTTTATGGATATAAGGTAATTGGCCGTTTTGAAGATGCTACAGACTTTTATTACAGAAATGACGAAGGGGAAATAGTACCAACCGCTTTACCGGAAGGAATGGGAATAGGTGAAAATGAGGTTTGGATTGGGGATTATATTTTCGAAGATATTAATGAGGACGGAGTTATTAATGAACAGGATCGTGATTACATAGGAAATCCTTTACCCGATTTCAGCTATGGTATAGGTAATTCTTTCAGTTATAAAGGATTTGATCTAAACATTCAGCTTTCGGGTGTGTATGGCAATGAAGTGGTGAATTATCAAAGACGATTTTTAGAAAATCCGAGGGAAAACACCAATTTATTACAGTCGGCTCTTGGATACGCCGAGCTGGGACTAATTGATCCCAATGGACCTAATGATTACCGGAATGTGCAAATAGTAGCAGGAGATCAATACATGCCCCGAATAGCGGCTTCTTCGGCAGCTTCTACTTCCAACTTCAGGTATAGTAACAGGTTCCTTGAAGATGGTTCCTATTTACGAATTCAGAATGTGTCGCTTGGATATAACCTGCCTCGAAATTTCGTAGAGAAAATTGGGCTTCTTAATGTAAAGTTATACACCAACCTGCAGAATGTCTACACATTTACAGAATACTCCGGGTTTGACCCCGAAGTAGGATCAATTAATCAGGATGCTCTTTTAACGGGAATAGATAATGGTCGTTACCCTTCCCCGCGTATTTATACGCTGGGGTTAAATGTTAACTTTTAAAAAAAATACTATGCGTACCAATAAAATAATAAACAAGCTTCTTATAGCAACCTTATTCATCGGTTCCTACAGTTGTAGCGATGATTTAGAAATAGAGCCCAATGACCAGATTGCAAAAGAAAATTTCTTTCAGTCTGAACAGGATTTTCAGGCTGCAACGGCACCTCTCTATAACAGAGTGTGGTTTTCCTTCAATGATAAATTCTATTTTGGATTAGGAGATGGGCGTTCTTATAATCTTTATGCACCATTTTCAGATTATGTTTATCCCTTCAGTGATTTAACCGAAACGGGGCTAACCGGTCCTTTAGTGGAAGCATGGAGATCATTTTACATTGTAATTCAGCAGTCAAACAATACCATAGCTGCAATAAATTAAAGCAGTGTGGATGAGGAAATCAAAACACGCTATATAGCTGAAGCGAGATTTATGAGAGGGGTTGCATATTGGTACATTGCCTCCTTGTGGGGAGATGCCATTATCACCACCAGCCAGGCGGAAATCATTTCTAACCCTACTGTGAGTAAAAGACCAAGAACAGATGTGTTTGAATTTGCCATAAGGGATATAGAATATGCAGCAAAACATTTGCCGGAGCAGGCGGGGCAGGCAGGACGTGTAACAAAATACACCGCTTATGGAATGTTATCACGCCTTTATCTTTCCTATTCAGGACTTAGTACAGGCCCCAATAGCGGAACAAGAAATCAGGAACTTCTTGATTTAGCACAAATGGCTGCAGCAAAAGTGATCGATGAAGGACCTTATTCCTTGATGGATGACTATGCAGATCTATTCATGGTAGAGAACAACAACAATTCAGAATCTATGTTTGCGCTGCAATGGGTTCCGAATGGAGAGTATGGGGTTAATAATCCGCACCAGGCATATTTCGCTTTGGGATCGGAAATTACAGGCGATGACGCGGCTTGGGGGTACTATACCCGGGCTTCCTATGATGTTCTTCAGGAATATGAAAGAAATGATGTGAGACGACAGGCTACCTGGATGGCAGATGGCGATTTCTATCCCGAAATTAGCAAGGCCAATGGAGGTTACCTGGTAGACCATGAAAATACTTATGTAAACGTAAAAAAAGGTGTGGTGGGTTCCACAAAGGATAACCCTAATACTTCCAGAATGAATTCCGGATTAAACACTTATATGTTAAGACTGGGAGAAGTGTATTTAAATTATGCAGAAGCAGCACTGGGGAATAATTCCTCTACAAGTGACCCTACGGCGTTGATGTACGTAAATGAACTTAGAGAAAGAGCCGGCTTAGAGCCGAAATCCACCCTTACTTTTGAAGATATTTTACATGAAAGAAGGGTCGAACTGGCGCTGGAAGGACAATTCTGGTATGATTTGGTGAGATGGTCTTATTATGAGCAACAGGAAGCAATAAACTATATTGATAACCAGGAAAGAGCGGTCATCACACCGTTTACTTATGATGCCGAAACCAATACGGTTTCTATTGATCCAACAGTAGATATCACTACCCGTGCAGTTGGGGATGTTGATGCGAGTATATTTCTTTTGCCGTATCCCGAATCTGAAGTAGTTCAAAACCCACTGCTACGAGAGGAGGCGGTGCCTTACGAATTCACTGAAGAACGAATAACCGATGAATTATTCCAATGAAAAAAATGATATTAAAAACAAAATCTATATAAGATGAAGGATACTATTTTAAGCAAAAATTATTGGGGCAGGATTTCCATTTTCGGAATGATCCTTTTCGGATTACTTTTTACCTCCTGTTCCAGCGATGACGATGTTGAGGGTGGTGAAATTACTGTGGACGCTGTTTACCTGGAAGACGTAGATTCCAATGTTCAGGATAGAGAGGTTACTTTTGCCCGGCTGGGTCAGTTGTTACGTCTGGAAGGTTCAGGATTTACCGGCCTTAGAAGAGTTTACATCAATGGATTTGAAACAACATTTAATCCGGTGTATGTCTCTGATACTTCTATGCTCATACGTATATCATCAGACACGCCTACCATTGAGGCAGAGGAAGATGTGCGTAACACCATTCGCTTAGTAAATGACAATTCTGAAACTGTTATTGAATTTGAAATCCGGTCTTCTGCTCCATCTATTAACAGGGTTTCCCATACCTTACCAAAAGCCGGTGAAGAAATTACCGTGCATGGTTCAGGTTTGATCGAGGTATACAAAGTCGTTTTTCCCGGCAATGTGGAGGTGACTGAAGGAATAACTTATGACGAAGAAGACGGAGAATTTTTCACGGTAACAGTGCCTGAAGGAGTATCTGAAGACGGAGGATCTATTTATATTGAATCTGCCAACGGAGCAGCCTATTCCCCAGCTTTTTTCCATGTCGAAAGAGGTGTCATACTAAATTTCGACGGAAAGGGCGCTATTGGGGAATTCGGTAATACCATTCGTCAGGAGCAAATTCAATCTATGCCTATTGGTGAGGGGAATGTTTCTCAGGGAAATTACGTTCCACTTCGCAATGACACTATAGCATCTTTCGCTGCGGGAAAAAACCGTGTAGCCGAAGTTCTTACAACAGGTGATGAAAGCTGGCGTTCGCAAATCACTCCGTTCATCCCGGCTACAACACCCCTCGAGGAAGTGGGCTTTCAGTTCGACATTTATGTTCCCGAAGCCTGGTCTGGTAGTGGATTTTTAAAGATCCTGTTAATCAATAATTTTAATGGAGGCGAATGGACCGGAGGAGTTTATAACTACGTTCCCTGGATTATAGATGGAGAAGTTGTGCCTTTTGAAACAGAAGGCTGGAGAACAGTAACCATTCCTTTCACCGACTTTTACATGTTTAGTGATGGGGAAGATTACACTTTTGAAGATCTTTTACAATACCGGGAATCCGCTACCTACAAAAACTTCGGGATGTTCTTTGAAAACTCGGATTTTAACCTGAATCAATTAAACGGAGGTAGTAGCGATGTGGAGTTTCCTTCGGCTGAAACTTCTGTTCAGGTTTATACAGATAACTGGAGGATCGTTTCGTTAGAAACTCCTACTGTTACAGATTTTCCGGAATAATTAATAAAAAAATACAGAGATGAAACATATTAAAATTTTATCCGTCTTATTTCTTTCTTCTATGCTTTTTACGTCATGTGAAGAAGAGATTATGGAATGGGAAGAGAGGCCAGAAGACCAGAGAGTAACGACGGCAGAGTTGCCTTTGGAACTGGAAGAAAAGATTAGCAGGTACGATGCACTTAATACATATACAGACTACGTATTGGGAGCAGGGATCGTGATGGATCTTTATCTGAATAATGAAACGTACAGAAACATTGTCAACGAAAATTTTGATGATGTTACCGTGGGATATGCCATGAAGCATGGTGCTATGGTGAATTCACAGGGAGAAATAAATTTTGGACCTGTTGATGAATTTGTTGCAATGACTAATGAATCCGGATTACACATTTATGGACATACGCTGGCATGGCACGCTAATCAAAATGCCAGCTATTTAAACGGATTAATAGCTCCTACAGTTATTCCCGGAACCAGTGGAGGAAATATTCTTAATTTGTCTGCTTTAAAAGATGGGACATTTACAAATTGGGGCAGAAATGGGACAATTAACATTGCAGCAGAGCAAGGTTTGGCCGACGGAACTCCTGCTTTGCAGTTTGATGTGGAATCACCGGCAAATTTTTATGATGTACAGCTTAGAACGCCGGAGATAAACTCGATTATTGAAGGACATACTTATGAGATTTCATTTTATGTGAAATCTGATCAAAGTGGTAGTGGCAGAGTTACCTTCCGTGGTTTAGGTAATAATTATCCTTCTAAAGACTGGTATGGGACTGGAGCTACTGAAACGTTTTCAACATCGTCAGAATGGAAGCAAGTGAAATTTACTGTAGATGATTTTGCAGTAGTTGACGGAGAGGTAAGCCCATTTGGGATTGATCTTAATTTTGGATACAGTTCCAATGTTAACTATTTTATTGATATTAATACATTGAGTTTAGTAGATCTTGATGCAGAGGCCGAAACGATCAATCTCATTACAAATGGAGATTTTGATGCTGGTACCCTGGATCCATGGAACGGTTGGGGAAATGGTTCTACAAGAGCAGTTTCTGCTGAAGGAGAAGGTTATGGAAATACGGGCTATGCAATGGTCTTAACAAATCCTCTTGAAGCAGACTTATACACAGCGCAACAGGTTTTCACTTTAAGCGAGCCCTTGGAGGTAGGAACCGAATATACGTATTCCTTCTATGTCAAAGCAAACAAACCGGCTCAAATGCAGGTTCAAATCCAGGGTGGAAGTGCCCAATATTCAGGACCTATTGATGTCGGAACAACCTGGAGCCAGGTTATGAGGACTGTAACACCTACAGAAGGTAATAATGCATTGGTTTTTGATTTTGGACAAACCGCAACTACTTTTTATATTGATGATGTCGTGCTAACTTCAGGGGAAGTGGCCACAGGAACAGATCCGGTGATCATTGAAATGTCAGATGAAGAGAAAGCTGAGGTTATTGGTGCTGCCCTTGAAGATTGGATTGTGGGGATGGTGACTCATTATAAAGATGAAGTTACTGCCTGGGATGTGGTAAATGAACCCATGAGAGAAGGCGGAACCCTTCGTGATGGTAATGTTACAGATCCTGCAGATGATGATTTTTACTGGGTGAAATATCTGGGTAAAGATTACGCTGTAACTGCGTTTAAATTGGCCCGTGAACATGCTAACCCATCAGATGTGCTGTTTATTAATGACTACAACCTTGAATCCAGCATGGCAAAACTCGACGGATTGATTGAGTATGTGCAGTATATTGAAAGCCAGGGTGCCACTGTTGATGGTATTGGGACACAAATGCATGTTTCACTGAATACAAGCAGAGAAAATATTGTTCAAATGTTTCAGAAAATGGCAGCTACCGGCAAATTGGTAAAAATATCTGAACTGGACGTCAGGCTTGGAACGGCCGACCCTACAGCTGAACAATTGGCAGATCAGGCAGATATGTACCAGTTTATTCTGGATTCTTTTCGTGAACACGTGCCTGCCGCGCAGCAGTACGGAGTGACACTTTGGAACATATCAGACAACGAGAATGAACACGAGTATTGGTTACCCGAAGAATCTCCGAACGTTTGGGATGCCAACTATGAAAGAAAACACGCTTATAAAGGAGTGGCCGATGGACTTGCCGGTCGTGATGTAAGTGAAGATTTCACAGGAGAATTAGATTACTAAGGTTTGAATTACCGATCTAATTGATGAAAGATACCGGGTAAAAACACCCGGTATTTTTTATTTAAGGCCATAACAAAACTTCAGAGCACATTAGACAAATGAGACATTATACAAAATCATAAGCTGAATATTCTATGAAGATGATTCAGATATAAGCATGAGAGCCCCCTTCAAACGTTTTGGGTGTGGCTATTCTTTTTGTATAATAACTATTCGTCTTTAACTTCTTTCGGAAGAACACCGAAGTGAGCTTTAAAACATTTAGAGAAATAGGAAGGAGATGAAAATCCTACGTTATAGCTTATCTCACTTACAGAAGAGGCACTGCTTTCTTCGAGTAGCTCTTTAGCACGCTCCAGGCGTATTTTGCGGATGAGCTCATTAGCGGTGAGGCCTGTCAAGGTTTTGATTTTTCTGTAAAGCTGACTCCTGCTAAGGCTAAATTCGTCGGCCAGTTTTTCAACATTAAGATTCGTCTCTTTAATATTTTCCTGAGTATACTTTATGATTTCAAGGATAAACTGTTGGTCAAGTGAAGTGGAATTTGGCTCGATTTCAGTTTTATTGAAATCGCCCATATATTTAGAGAACAAAATTGCCCTGTTGGAAATGAGCTGTTTCAATTGAGACCGCATAATTTTCATTTCGAAAGGCTTATTTAAATAAACATCTGCCCCTGCTTCAAAACCTTCCACCAAATCATCGGTCTGGGCTTTTGCTGTTAACATTAGTACCGGAATATGGCTTGTTTTCAAATCTTTTTTAAGCATTGTGCAAAATTCAATACCATCCATTTCCGGCATGATGACATCGGTAATCACAACATCGGGCATATATTTTAAAGCCTTTTCCAAACCTTCCCAGCCATTTTCGGCGGCTATTACTTTATAATCATTGCTCAGTTCCTGCTTTAGATACAATCTTAATTCCATATTGTCCTCTACGATAAGAAGCGTCTTTTTAAGCAATTCACAATCGTCTATGGCTGCAAGTTTTTTAGTCTCGGATTTAACCGAAGCTTTTTGAGATTCTGAAATTGTAATTTCCGAAGAATCATACTGCTCTTTCTCGATGGGTAACGATATTCTGAATTTTGTTCCCACCCCTATTTCACTTTCTACCTCAATATCTCCTCTGTGCAGTTCTACAAAGCTTCTTACAACTTCAAGTCCTATTCCTGTTCCGCTGTAGTATTGTTCATTGCGCTCCTTTATCTGGTAAAACCGATCAAAGATCTTGGCGAGTTCGCCAGGATGTATTCCCTTTCCTGTATCTTCAATACTAATCTCAATGGCTTCCAAAGGAGTCGGGCTGTCTATAAGTTTAAAATTGTACGCTTCTTTCTTCGCGACAGCTACTGTTATGATCCCGTTATTTGGGGTGCTTTTAAAGGCATTTGAAAGTATATTAAAAAGTATTTTTTCCAGTTTACCTCTGTCCGCCCATACAGTGGAGATACGGTTATCTGATTCTATGGATAGTACAATATTTCGCTGTTGAGCCTCTTCTTTAAAATAATCTATGCTTTCATTCAGAAGTGTATCTATATTAAAAGAGGTGATATTGAGAGGGATCTTGTCAAACTGAAGTTTTCTGAAATCCATTAATTCATCAATAAGTCTTTTTAACCGGACGGTATTTTTATTAATCGTCCTTAGCTTTACCATTACTTTCTCCGGAAGGGTTTTTTCCTGTAAAATATCCTGAAGCGGACTTGAAATAAGGGTCAGCGGTGTCCTGAATTCATGTGAAATATTAGTGAAAAACTGAATTTTCTTATCGTTAAGCGCCTCTTCATGAAGATGCCTTGCTCTTTCCTGCTCTATAGCACGTTTTGTTTTCACCCGTAAATTGATGAAACGGAACGCCAGGTAACAGATAGCCATAAATATTAAAACATACACCAGAATAGCAATATTGGTAAACCACCAGGGCTTTAATATGGAAATTTCAAGAGTCGTGGGTTGGGCTTGCCAAATACCATCACTGTTAGTGGCTTTTACTTTGAACGTGTAATTTCCTGCCGGGAGGTTGGTGTAGGTTGCACTGCGGGTATGTTCTACATAATTCCAGTCATCTTCAAAACCTTCCAGATAATAGGCAAAGAGAATTTTTTCGGGCCTTGTGAAATCTATTGCAGCAAAATCTATTGTAAATACCGACTGTGAATGGTTAAGGGTGAGTTCTGCAGTCTGAGAAATAACCTTTTCCAGGGGTGAACCTTCTTTTCCGGGGGTAACCGGCTTATTAAAAATCTTTAAGTCTGTAAAATAAATATTTGATGGATTCCTGTTGGTGGTAAGTTCTTCAGGATCAAAATAATTAATACCTTCATACGAGCCAAAATATAAGGTTCCGCCGGGATCTTTATAGGCAGCATTGTTATTGAAGTCATTACTCAGCAAACCATCACTGAGTGAAAAATCTTTCAGGATATTTTCGTTTCGGTTTATTTTCGTTAGTCCATTGTTACCGGCTGCCCAAATGGAACCTTCATCGTCTTGAATAATGGAGGATACAGTAACTTTTTTAAAGCCCATTTCCGGTTTTAACCATGAAAAGCTATCTTCCTCCATATCATATTTACAAAGGCCCGAGCCATCTGTACCTATCCATATGGTTTTGGAAGAATCTTCATAGATATCTAAAATCTGACTGTTATAAAATTCATTTCCTGTGTTTTTATAAAATCGTGATGACATCACCTCAAGGTCAAAATCGCCGTCCTTAATTTTCAGTTTAAAAAGACCTTCATTTCCGCCTATCCAGACATTGTCCCGGCTGTCTACATAAACCCTTCTTACATCACTATAACTTATTCTTTCTGAAAAGAATTGCTCCTGATCATAAATACTGAATTCTTTGGTGACTGGGTTATAAGAATGAATACCTCTGGAAAAAGTACCTATCCAGATGGTGCCATTGGAGTCTTCAGAAAAACTCAGGATTCGGTTGGTGGCTATTTCCCCATTGGTATTTTGAACTGAAAAGTTTTGAAAAGAATCTGATCCTTTTTTTAAAAAATAGATTCCGTAATCCCAGGTCCCAACCCAAATATTCCCTTTGCTATCCATAAAAAGGGTTTGCACATCGGGGGAATCCAGGCCATTGGCAATTTCATTTTTATTATTCAGTAAGTGGGTAAATGTACCCGAAGCTGGATTGTATACATCAATTCCGCCTCCATCCATTCCAATCCATAACCTGCCTTTTTCATCCTTTAGAATTCCTGTGACAGAGCTGGATTGCAGGGAATTTGGATTATTAGTCTGGCTTTCTATATCTGCAAACTTATCATATAGGGTATCGTAAACACCTACACCATTGTTATAATACCCTATCCAGATGCGCTCCTGATCGTCTAAAAATAAAGACCAGACAGAATTTGATTTTATACCGTTATCATCAAACTTATTGTTGAGGTAATGATGCAGAATGTTTCCTTTCCTGTCTATTTCAAACATCCCGTCGTTTTCTGTACCACATAAAACTGTTTTACGCGGGGTATCCAGCAGGGAAAGGATCCTTTTGGAGGTAACAGGAAAATGTTCTATAACATAGCGGCCGTTTTCATTTCCATCAACCTTGTACAATCCGTTTGATGTAGTACCCAGCCAGATAGTCCCTCTGCTGTCTACTTCTGTACTTCGAATATGGCAGGCGATTTTTTCTTTTCCGGCAGAAGTCATTAATTCCAGCGGAGTCATTTTACCGGCATCTGCCTCATATTCAAAAAGGCCCTGATCTGTGCCTAATAAAATTCTGTTATCGAAAAGAGTGATATTGTCTATTAAAAAGTTCCGGATCTCATCAACACCTTCTATTTGAATAGGTGTAACCTGGAGAGTTTTCGGGTCTACTTTAAACAAGCCGTATTGATGAGTACCCACAAGGATATCACCATTTTTCATTTCATGAATTGCATGAACCGAAATACTGCTACGCCCCGATTTTCCCAGAAGATTAATGTGGATAAAGTTATCCCTGTCCCGGTTATAGAGATCAACTCCTGTTTCTGTACCCACCCATAGTCTGTTCTGCTTATCTACATAGGTGATATGAATAAGGGAATTGCTTATACTGCTACTGTCACCTTCTCTAAATTGGTAGGAAGTATAATCCAGGCCATTGTATTTATTTAATCCCAGACCATTTGTGCCCATCCATAGAAATCCTTGTTGGTCTTGAGAAAAACTGGCTACAGCCCGTTGTGTGGGAATGCTTTTCAATTCCTCAAAACGATATTCAGGCAGTGGTTTTTCCTGTCCTAAACCCGGAAGTATGGTAAGGAGCAGAAAAAGGTGATAAAGAAGAAAATTTTTGTGGTTTTTATTCAAATTGATTTATTTCAGAAATCATTTTTTTTCATAGCGTTTCAAAATAACGTAATGTATTTCAGGATATTACCTTCATATAGCCTATGGATGAATAGTGTTTTAAAAAATTAAATTATTTTTTTGAAGATAATTCTATAATATCCTTTACTATAGGTTTTGCATTATTCTCCCGATCAAAAAGTAATGGATAATCTGTTCTCCCTCTAATCGGCCAGTTGTTCTTCCAGGAATTGCCATCATTTACTCCCCAAAAAGCAACTCTGGAAATGGTATTTTGATGTTTTAAAAACAGCTTCATGAATTCCAGATACCTTTGGCTAAATTCTTGTTGAACTTCCTGAGGTAAGCCATTAGGAAAAGGATTCATTTCATCTTCATATTCAAAATTTTTAGAAATTTCGGCGCCGGCATCACCCCAGGGTGATGGTAATACACTAAGATCTAGTTCGGTGATCATCACCTCCCCAAGACGGCCATAAGCCTCCAGACTTTTTTCAAATTCCTCGATTTCAGGATGATTTAATCCTATATGTCCCTGCATGCCAATCCCGTCTATTTGGATTCCTTCCTTTTGCAACTTTTCAACCATTTCTATCACACCCTTTCGCTTTTTCGGGTTGGACATGGAATAGTCGTTATAGAAAAGTTTTGCATCAGGAGCTGCCTCATGGGCAAATTGGAAAGCAAGTTTTATGAAATCCTCTCCAAGAATTTCATAAAACTTGCTTTTCCGGAAAGTACCGTCATCTAAAATTGCTTCGTTCACCACATCCCACGAATGGATGCGCCCTTTATAGCGTCCTGCTACTGAGTGGATATGGTCTTTCATTCGTTGAATAAGTATTTCGCTGGAAATGGTATTTCCCTGCTCATCTATAAAGAACCAATCTGGTGCCTGTGAATGCCAGATCAAAGTGTGACCGTGAATATGCATATTGTTCTGCTCCCCAAACTCCACAAATTTATCGGCTATTGAAAAATTAAATTCACCCTCTCTTGGCTGAATGCGACCACTCTTCATGCAATTTTCAGCAACTATAGAATTAAAATGCTGCTTTACCACTTTCATGGCGCCCGGTTCCCCACCCATAATTTGCCGGGTATTTAAAGCCGTGCCTATATGAAACCTGTTTTTAAAAGCTTCTTTCAATTCTATTTCAGAATGGTCTTTTGGTGTGACGGAGTCATTTTGTATAGCGAGTTGTGGTTTTCCAAACACAAAGCTTAGACAAAAGCAGAAGCAAAGCACGATGAAATGTCTATTGATTGGCATCATAATTTCTCTATAAGGGTCTTCAGTTAGGCTACTCGAAAATCTTAGTTGTTTAGCGTTTCATAAATCTCATCATCGCCTGTGTACTTAAACCATTTTACATAGGCTTCATTTTCACTTTCCTGATAATTAGAGGTGGTATAGGGACCAATAGTGACACCTACAAATCCGCCGGCTACTTTGGTGCTTAAGAACTTGCCGTCCAGTTTTCCCCCGAGCTTTTCCCATTGCTCCCCTGTTTTAAACTGGAAAGAATATACATCATCATGAAAGGTCATTTTCAGCTGAATTTCTGTGGCGCTTTCATCTAAAGGAACAGATTCTAAGAGTTCTTCCCCTTTAAACAATTGGATTACAGGAGCACCTTTTTCATTAGATACCGCTGCGTAATAATAGTGGGTTTCATTCTGAAATGCCAGTAAGCCTGCTTTCTCATTTTCGTTTTGGGCTTTGAAGTCTATTGCTATGGAGGCTTCCCCTTTTAAATGTTGCTGCCGGTGTCCCAAAAAACTCGGATTTTTATCACCTTTCACGGTCTCAGGTCGGGTTTTTAATACGATGCCTTCTTTGTTTTTGCTAAGATCATACCACTCTGATTCCGGACTTCTTAGCATAAGCCAGTTGAAGGGAAGTGTACTGCTGGTGAAATCTTCTTTAAAGGTAAAATTGCCGTTAAGTGGTGGTAAGGTTGTATCAATTTTCACCCCCTCAGGCAGCGGATAAGCATATTTTATTTCTTCTCCATGTAGATCGAAAACAGGCCAGTCATTCACCCACTTTACCGGTGCAAGAAATGTTTCTCTTCCGGTGTTGTAGAGATCTCCTTCATAAGGTCTTACCGCGAGGAATACTCCGTACCAGTCGCCGTTTGGGTGCTGTACGATATCGGCATGTCCTGCGGAAGTTATTGGGTTATTTCGCTCAGGATCAAGATGACGCTGGGTTAAAATTGGATTTTCTTCATAAGGAATAAATTCTTCATTGATATCCCTGTTTCTGTAGATCATTTCAGAATGATTTACAGCCGTTCCACCTTCAGCAGTCATTAGATAATAATATCCGTTAAGTTTATAGATCCTGGGACCTTCAGCCCAAACCGGCTGAGTGGAAATATCCACTCCTCCGTTTACAAGAATCCTGTTTTCGCCTATGGTTTTCAGGTTTTCTTTGTCGAATTCAATCATCCGGATGGTGCGGTGTCCGGAATATAATGATTCGTTATTGGGGGCTTCACTATTGTATACCAGATAAGACTTACCGTCATCATCAAAAAATAGTCCGGGATCAATACCACTTACTTCGGGAAGCCAAACAGGATCGGACCATGGTCCTGCAGGGTTTTCTGCTGTCATCACAAAATTCCCTTTTCCATCTACCATGGTACAGGTGAGATAAAAGGTGCCATCATCATAACTTATATCGGGAGCGAAAATACCTCTGGAAACTCCCAATCCTGTAAAATCTACCTGATCTGGACGGTGAATTACATTTCCTACCTGTTTCCAGTTCACGAGGTCTGTACTGTGAAATACAGGAATTCCGGGATAGAAAGAGAAGGTGGAATGAACCATGTAAAAATTCCCATTTCCGTCATCTGTGATAGCGGGATCTGGATACCAACCTGCCAGGATTGGGTTTAGAAAATGTTCCTGTGCCTTAGCAGTGGCAACGGTAAACAAGGTGAGAAAAATAATTACTAATTTTTTCATTTTAGGTAGTTGTATTGTTCTGTTTCAAATTATAAAAACTGCGGATTATTAATCTTTAATAAGCTCCCAGTCGTCTGTTCTAAAAGGAGAAGCAGGTAAGCCTTCCTTATTGTACAGGTTGGCGCCTTTGGGATTATCTGCCCAGGCGTAACGCACGGCCACAGGATTTTTAATATCCGGATGGTGTACCACAACTTTATTCCCTCTAATCTCGGCCTGGGCCCATCTAAATTCCTGATCTTCTCCTGCAATAGCAAAAGACTGAAGGGTTTTGCTGTCGCGAGATATTAATCCTTCTCCGGTGTTTTTGAAGGAAATAACAATGGAATCCCCTTCTTTTGAAAAGGAATCAAACAGTGGTCCCGAAGATACTATATCTTCATTATAGGCAACTTTTTTTGCTGCCCGTGCGAGCCGCTGGCCTACAGATTTTTTATTTAACGGGTGAATATCATTCCATTCACCCACATCTATGGCAACGGCCATTCCGGTATTGGGCACGCTGAGGGTTTTTAGTTGTGCCTCCCGTAGCCTCGCCCAGTTACTATCCCCGGGTTCATCACTACTTTCCAGAAAATTCGCTAACTGTACGTATAAAAACGGTAATTCTTCCTGATCCCATCTTTTTCGCCAGTCCTGGATAAGAGTGGTCATTAGGGCTTCGTATTTCCAAGGTGTGTCTGCATTTGATTCTCCCTGATACCAAATAACTCCTTTTAAAGAATAGTTGGTCAAAGGATTAATCATCGCGTTGTAGAGTCCCATAGGTTTCCAGCGGATGAAAGTTGGTCCCAACAAACGAGGCAATTCTACGCCCAATTTAAATTTCCAGGTTCCGGTAAGGTCAATTTCATTTCCTTCTGAAATAATTTTATACTCTTTGTCGGGAACAAAACCTCCACGGCCACTTTCGTTAATGATCCGGATGCTAATGGTGTTTTCCCCGGATTTTAAAATTCCCTGCGGAATTTCATAGCGTCGTGGTGGATATTGATAGGTTGTGTTTCCTACAAACGTTCCATTCACAAAAACAGAATCTGCATCTACAATTCTCCCAAGAAGAAGTTTCGCTGATTGCTGCTCCCAGTCTTCCGGAAGATGAATATTTTTCCGAAACCAAACGACCCCGTTTTTAGGTCCCAGTTCAGTATCAGCCCAATAGCCCGGAATGTTCATAGTTCGCCAGGAAGAATCATCAATATCGGGTGCTTTCCAGTTTTGAGCAAGACCAGTATCTTTCTTCTGGATTTCGCTATACCATTTCCCGCTTCGGGTTTGATCGGCCTTTTCTATACTATCAATTACAGCAGCATCCTGAAATTTTAATGCTTCCCTGTAGTGCTCCGGAAATTTTTTCAGGGACTCTTTACTTATCCAGGCTTCTGCAGGAGATCCTCCCAACGCCGAATTAATAATCCCTATAGGAATATGGTATTCTTCATATAGATCTTTGGCAAAGAAATAAGCTACTGCAGAAAATTGTTCTATGGTATTTGCGGCAACCGGTTTCCATTCCCCGCCCTCTAATTCTTTTTTTGCTTCGGAAAAATTATAGGTTTTCGGGACTTCAAAAAACCGAATTGCTTCGTTGGATGCAGTTGCTATTTCTTCAGAATATAAAGGAGCTACTCTGTACATGGGAAGTTCCATGTTAGATTGGCCCGATGCCAGCCAAACATCACCTATATAGATGTCATTAAGGATGATTTTATTGCTGCCGGAGATTTCCATACTAAAAGGGCCGCCTACAGGTAGGTTCTCAAGGGAAACAGACCAGTTTCCTTTACTGTCAGCAACAGTATTATATTTCTCTCCCAGAAAGGAAATAGAAATGGGCTCCTCTTTAGAAGCCCATCCCCATATTTTTATATCACTATTTCGCTGAAGTACCATCCCGTCGCTTATGAGTCTGGGTAGTTTTACCTGCCCAAAAACAGAAACAATACCACTGCTGAAAAAGAATACTATTAATATTAATTTTGAAAATGACATAAGTAAGATCTAGTTGTTATTCTCATTTGCAAAAGAACTGATGGTTTCTATGGTTCCATCTTCCTTGTGCTGCAGCTCCGCCATTTTCATGCTGCGTAAATAAGTTTTCCCGCCCGAAAGTGAACTGTCGTGGTAAAATAAGTACCAGTTTCCTTCAAATTCAACAATGGAATGGTGGTTAGTCCATCCAAGTACAGGTTCTAAAATAACTCCCTGATAAGTAAATGGACCATAAGGACTATCTCCGGTTGCGTAAGCTATATTGTGAGTGTCACCTGTTGAATAAGAGAAGTAGTAGGTGTCATTATATTTGTGCACCCAGGCTGCTTCAAAGAATCTTCTTTCGTTATCCCCGGTAGTTATAGGATTTCCTTCTTCATCCAAAAGCTCTACATCGCGTAGTTCTTCAGCAAAACCCAGCATATCATCACTCATCCGGGCCACTTTTGGGCTCAAAGCAGGTTCATCATCTGCCGGATAAACATCCTCTTCTCCCTGATATTCATTATCCCTGTAGCGCTGAAGTTGTCCACCCCAGATTCCGCCAACGTACATATAATATTCTCCGTCTGTATCTTTATATACGGCAGGATCTATACTGTAGCTTTTTGCAATAGGTTCATCCTGTGGCTCGAATGGGCCGGCTGGAGAATCTCCTGTGGCTACACCAATCCTAAAGATGTCATTTTTATCCTTCGCGGGAAAATAGAGGTAATATTTACCGTCTTTTTCTGCAGCATCGGGTGCCCACATTTGACGGGAAGCCCAGGGAACATCATCTACATCAAGAACGACTCCATGGTCGGTAACCTCTCCGCCTACACTGTCAAGCGAATAAACATGGTAATCGCGCATATTAAAGTGCGCACCCGTATCATCTTCTGGAATACCTGAATCCCAGTCGTGGGAAGGGTAAATGTATATTTTGCCTTCAAAAACGTGTGCAGAAGGATCTGCAGTGTAATTATCTGTAACCAGTGGCTCTGAAGCAAATTCCGGCAAGGTGTCGTTGGCAGTACTGGTTGTATCCTGGGACTCCTGTGACTGGTCTGCTGAATTTTCATTTTTACATGCCGCCAGGATGGTAATGGACAGCATACATAAAAATGCTTTCTGGAGGGTTTTTGATTTCTTGTGCATAAGTTAAATTTTATTAAATGGTTAAAGTAATGCCCTTTTGAGGGCATACTCTGCTAAAATAGGAAAATTTAATCAATCGTATTCGCAAAATCTACAAATTAATACATCCTTGCTATACAGTGTATTATAAAGGTGTTGGTGTTCTCTTTGCATAAAATTTTATTTTCATTTGTCATTTTTTGACGCAACCGATTGCGTGAGTAGAATATTTATGTATATTTATCATATTCTAAAATTTTATATGGCTTAAAATTAAAAAAGCCATTTCGTTCTTAACATTTTTAAATATATGACAACATGATCGGACAATTATTAATTAAAGGAAAACGTCCCTTGAGAACTCTCCTGTTCTTGCTTACTATGGTGATGACCTGTGCGGCCAGTGCACAGACAATCACTGTTACCGGAACCGTTACAGATGAAATGGGGCCGCTCCCGGGCGTAACAGTGATTTTACAGGGAACCAACAAAGGTGTGACAACAGATTTTGATGGAAACTATGAAATTGCAGAGGTACCTTCAGATGGAGTTTTGGTATTTTCTTATGTAGGATTTACTACGCAGAACATTAATATTAATGGCAGAAACGAAATCGATGTAGTCCTGGAACAGGATACAGAAGCTCTTGAAGAAGTTGTTGTAGTTGGATATGGAACCCAGCGAAGAGAGGCTGTAACTGGCTCTGTGTCCTCTATAGGAGGAGAAGAATTAAGAGAAGTGCCTTCAGCAAATATTTCTGAAGCCTTACAGGGGCGTTTACCCGGGGTTGAGCTATCTCAGACTTCTTCACAGCCGGGTGCTCCTCAGCAAATTCGTATACGGGGAACACGTTCTTTAACGGCCAGTAATGATCCGCTAATAGTGCTTAATGGAATTCCGTTTGCCGGATCTCTTAATGATATTAACCCTAACGATATCCAGAGCATGGACATTTTAAAAGATGCTTCAGCTACCGCTATTTATGGTTCCCGTGGGGCTAATGGTGTGGTATTGATTACAACCAATACGGGAAGACAAGGGCAGGAAGCAAAATTTAGTTATGATGCTTTCTACGGAATAAAAACTGTTTTTGGTGAATACCCTATGATGAGTGGGCCTGAATTCGTGGCGCTTCGGGAAGCTGCCGGTTTATTTGAAAATGGTCCTGATGAATATAATGAGGTGAATACAGATTGGCAGGACCTTCTTTATGATGATAGCATGATAACCAATCATAACCTGGGGGTTTCGGGAGGTTCAGAAAGTGGTAGCTACAATGCAAGCCTGGGGTATACTAAAGATGAAGCTGTATTGCCAGAACAATATTTTGAACGTATTTCGTTTAATGCAACACTCAGTCAGGAAGTAGGGGATCATATACGCCTTGGATTTAGTACCAACAATAATTATTCGGTTAGAAATGGTATGAACCTGGGAATTTATGGGGTATTATCTGCCTCTCCAATTGCAAGTCCTTATAATGAGGATGGAACCCCCAGAAGGGTTATCAGTTTGGCAGCAGATGATCAATGGGTGAGAACAAGAGAAACTATAGAAAATCTGGGCGATGCCTGGATAGATCAAACCAGAGAATTTGGTACCTATAACAACTTCTTTGGAGAGGTTGAAATTCCGGGAATTGAAGGGTTGAGTTACCGTATTAACCTGGGGCTTAATTACAGGAGTACTCATGGAGGTAACTATACGGGGCAAGGAGTTTTCAGTGTAACAGAGAATACCCCCTCAACTGCTTCCATCAACAATTCTATTACAACACGTTACCTGGTGGAGAATTTAGTTACCTACGACCGAACTTTTGATGATCTCCATAGACTTAATGTAGTAGGTTTGTATTCTACAGAGGAAACAAAATTCAATAGTTCAAGTATTGCAGCCAGAGACATTCCTTCAGACAAGTTTCAGTTTTACAATTTAGGGCAGGCAACAGGTGAAATAACAATTAATCCCGATGATCAGGGGTATTATAGAAGTGGCTTAATGTCCTATATGGGAAGAGTAATGTATGAGTATGACAACCGATACATGCTTTCTGCAACTCTTCGTTCTGATGGTTCTTCAAGGCTTGCCGAAGGACATAAATGGCATACATATCCGGCTATTTCTGCAGGATGGAATATTGGTAACGAATCATTCATGGAAGACGTAGAGTGGATGAATAGCCTCAAGATAAGAGCAGGGTATGGAGAAACCTCAAATCAGTCGGTTGATCCATATTCCACATTGGGAACGCTTGCTACAAGACCTTATAATTTTGGGCCCGATGATTATGCTGTAGGTTATTATGTGTCTCAACTTCCTAACCCGGAATTGGGCTGGGAATTTTCTACCACCTATAACTTCGGAGTAGATTTCTCTTTATTCAACTATAGATTAACAGGTACAGCAGAATATTATATCACTAACACCAATGATATCCTGCTCAATGTAGGCCTTCCGGGTACTGCGGGAGTTGGAAGTTACACAGCTAATATTGGAGAAACCCAGAACAAAGGTTTTGAAATTTCTCTAAATGGTGTCATTATAGAAAACCCTGATGGATTTAGCTGGGAAGCTGGTGTGAACCTGTACTCTAATGAAAACGAGTTGGTGGCATTGGCTTCAGGTCAGGATCGTGATGAGGCGAACAACTGGTTCATAGGCCATCCAATTAATGTAATTTATGATTATGAGCGTATAGGACTATGGCAGGAAGATGATCCTTATTTGGATATTCTTGAACCTGGAGGAAATGTTGGAATGATCAAAGTACGATATACTGGTGAATTTGATGATAATGGTGTTCCGGTTCGGGAGATTGGTCCAGACGACAGGCAGGTAATTGATGTAAACCCGGATTTCCAGGGAGGATTCAATACCCGCTTTTCATATAAAAATTTCGATCTAACGGCAGTAGGTGCTTTTCAGAGTGGAGGAGTGCTTATCAGTACCCTTTATGGTTCTGCTGGTTATCTTAACATGTTAAGTGGTCGCCGCGGAAATGTAGATGTTGATTACTGGACGCCCGAAAATACAAATGTACGATATCCAAAGCCGGGTGGAATACAAAGTGGGGATAACCCACAGTATGGTTCTACTCTTGGTTATTTTGACGCTTCTTACTTGAAGATTCGTACCATTACGCTTGGATACAATGTTGAGCAGGACTGGTTGGAGAGTATGAATATTGACAGATTGAGATTATACGGAACAGTACAAAATGCTTTTGTGTTTTTCTCACCTTACCATGACGAATCGGGAATGGATCCTGTAACCAATTCCTATGGAAATGAGAATTCTGCAGTAGAAGGGTATCCTAGCAGATTACTTACCATTGGAACGAATACTCCTTCAACCAGAAATTATCTGATTGGATTGAATTTAACATTTTAAAAAAAAAGCTAATTATGAAAAATATTCATCTTAAAACTTCCATTGTAGCAACTGTCATGTCGGCGTTACTTCTGGTATCCTGTTCTAAGGATATTTTAGAAGAAACTCCACGGGCTACATATGAACCCGGTTTTTTTCAGACAGAAGCTGGTGTTCTCGGTGGGTTAACATCAATGTACGCTCACCTTCGTTACATTTACGGGCAGGCTTACTACTATAATACTACCGAAACAGGGACAGACGAAGTAACATATGCTCAAAGCGCCGACCAGAACTTCCTTGTAATGGACCTTTCCGGCCAGGGAAATATTACTCCTGAAGACAGCCGTGCCGACGTTATTTGGGCAGCTTCTTTTTCCAATATTAATACAGCGAGTGGTATTCTTGAAAATGCCGAAGCGGTTGGTATTTCTGAAGAACTTACTGCAGAAGCACGGTTTTTCCGTGCCTTCGATTATTTCTTACTGGTACAAACCTTTGGAGGTGTTCCTTTAGATCTTGGAGCGGGGGAGTTGGCATTTAATGACAGCCCTTCCCGTAGTTCTATCAGAAATACCGTTCCGGAAGTTTATACCAGAGCTATTTTCCCAGATTTACAACTTGCAGTGGAAAATTTACCCGATAATCCACGGGTAACAGGTGGTGCTACTAAAACCCTTGCACGCCTTTATCTGGCTAAAGCTTATTTGACTTATGGATGGTGGTTAGAAAACCCAAACAACATCCCTACGTATCCTGAAACCTCACGTACAGATCCAGATGGGAATGATGCTCAATGGTACTATCAACAAGCGTATGATGTAGCCACTACAGCGATTAATAACCCTGGACCTTTCGGACTTCAGCCAACATATTATGATGTTAATAATGCTGAAAATGACCGAAATAATGAGATTTTGTTATATGCAGATCATACAGAGAATAGTGAATTTTATAACGCAGCCAGCCTTACGTATAGTAATGGTACAGCTCCAGAAAATTTTGCAGGCTGGATGATGACCTGGAACTATACGGTGATTAGAAGTGCAACAGATCCTAACTGGGAGAACACTGTAAGCTCTGTACAACGTGAAGACTCGCAGGATCTTGGTCGACCATGGACTCGTATGGCGCCAACTATTGGAGCTATCACTGAAACTTTTGCAGATAAGACCAGGGATTCACGCTATGATGGAACTTTTACCACCACCTACCGTGGTAACTGGCAAAAAGGTGGAGTAGAACAGGATGTTCTATATAACGCTAATGGTTTACCCGTAGAACCGGGAGATGCTATTCTTACTTTCCTTGATGAACAACCGGAGGTAACTATAGATTATCCAGAAAGCCAGGGAAGAAGCAATATTGGTGCAGGGGTATTGCCTGGAAGATCAGATTTCGTGGTAGGACCACAGGATATTAGCAGAATTGTTTATCCGGGTCTTTGGAAGCTTGGACCACATCGTACCAATACCGGGGATGGACTGGGACAACCAAATGCCGCCAGTACACGGCCTTTTAATATTGCAAAGTTTTCAGAACTTTACTTTATTGCAGCTGAAGCTGTTGTTCAGGGTGCAAATCCTACAGGAATGACCGCCAGGGAATTGATAAATGTAATTCGTGCAAGAGCCGGAGTGTGGCGTTGGGATAATAATGCAGAGGAGCCAAAAGTTGAAGATTTTAGTGATGAACTAGTTTCGGAAACTCCTGCAGAAATTGATATCAACTATATCCTGGCAGAACGGTCCAGAGAATATTTTGGAGAGGGTTACCGCTGGTACGACCTTATCCGCACTCAGAAATGGGAAGAACTGGCATCCACCTATCGGATTGCGGGAAGCGATTATGGTGATCATACCGCACAAACCATAAACAGGCAGATTGAGCCACATCATTATCTGCGTCCAATTCCGCAAGGACAAATTGAGGCTATGGAAGGGGATACAGATATTTATCAAAATCCTGGGTACTAAAAATAATTAATTGATACATGTTTAAAAGATTGGTTGCTAATTAAAGCAGCCAATCTTTTTGTTTTAAATTAATTAGTACCTGTATTAAGTTACTTACGAGTTATAGTATTTCTAAATGTAACTTCAGGAGTTTAGTTACCTTAAACCAGAAAGCCTGGGAGAAGGAAAGGCTGTTTTTTATAAAATATGATTTTGAAATAGAAGTTACAGAAGAAAAGCATCTCATTTTTTCAGTAAATGAATCTGGTGAAAAGCAGGACATGAGATTGTTAATCAAGATGTTGTTGTAAATAATAAAAGCCCGAAATTTCTCAGTAATTAAATTTCTGCTCTGTCGTAAGTTAAGATTGGAAACCTTTAAGTGGAGTGGAAATAAGAAAGCCGGAATCAATACGATTCCGGCTTTTGTTATTCAGCAATTGATGATTTATTATAAGAATAGACTAGTAAGAATTAGCTATTATTTGCTCAAATAATTCTTGTTTTCCGCTTATTTGCTGAGGTTCTCCAGCTTCTCTTGCTATTTTGCTCAAATCTTCAAGAGTTAATTCCCCATTTTCGAATTTTGCTCCGTTTCCGCTGTCGAAAGAAGCGTAACGATCTTTCCGAAGTTTTTTGTACTGGGTGTTTTTCAGTATGTTCTCTGCACAAATTAAACCTCTTGCAAATACATCCATTCCTGCAACGTGGGCAATGAATTTATCCTCAAGATCGGTAGAATTCCGTCGAACTTTAGCATCAAAGTTGATACCTCCGCCCTGGATTCCGCCACCTTCAAGAATGATAAGCATCGCCTGAGTGATCTCGTAAACATCAATTGGGAACTGGTCTGTATCCCAGCCGTTCTGATAGTCTCCCCTGTTAGCATCAATACTTCCGAGCATACCTGCATCAACAGCAACCTGAAGTTCATGTTCAAACGTGTGACCTGCAAGAGTACCGTGGTTTACCTCAAGGTTTAATTTGAAGTCGTTTTCCAATCCGTACTGCTTAATGAAATGAAGAGAAGTAGCGGCATCATAGTCATATTGATGCTTGGTAGGCTCCATTGGCTTTGGTTCAATAAAGAAGTTTCCTTTAAAGCCCTGGTTTCTCGCATAATCTTTACAGGTGTGGAGGAACTGACCTAAATGGTCTAACTCTCTTTTCATGTCTGTATTCAAAAGGCTCATATAACCTTCACGGCCTCCCCAGAACACATAATTTTCCCCTCCAAGCGCGATGGTAGCATCCAATGCGATCTTGGCCTGTGCACCTGCATAAGCAAGAACATCAAAGTTAGGATTTGTAGCCGCACCGTTCATGTAACGTGGATTGCTGAACAAGTTAGAAGTTCCCCACAGTAATTTGATTCCCGATTCTTCCTGCTTTTGTTTGGCATATTCCACCATGGTTTGCAGCCTCTTTTCAAATTCAGCAAGGGTTGGTGCCTCATCAACTACATCTACATCGTGGAAGCAGTAATATGGAGTGCCTAATTTGGTCATGAATTCAAAAGCTGCATCCATTTTATCTTTTGCACGGGTGATAGGATCATCACTCTTGTCCCAGGCGAAAGTTTCTGTTCCCGGTCCAAAGGGATCGCTTCCGGTATTGTTGAAGGTGTGCCAGTAAGCTGTGGCAAAACGTAAATGTTCTTTTAATGTTTTTCCTGCAACAACTTTATTTTCATCATACCACTTAAAAGCAAGTGGATTGTCACTTTCCCTGCCTTCGAATTTGACTTGATCAATGTTTTTAAAAAATTTTGATTCCATAATTATTCTTTTTCGATTTTAATATTGGTTTTCCATTTTTCGTAAATCTCCTGATACTGGCTGCTTAATTCTTTCGTTGGTTCTAGCCTTTCCAGAACTTTAAGTCCGCCAAAAGCTTCATCAAGATTCTTAAAATACCCAGATCCATACGCAGCACCGCGCGCAGCTCCCTCGGCTCCCGAAGTATTATACAGCTCCAGTGTAGCCTGTGTGGTATTACAGAAGATTTCCCTGAATACAGGGCTTAAAAAGAGATTTCCTTTCCCGGCTCTTACGATCTCTCCAGATGTGCCCATTGATTTGATAACATCAAACCCATAGTTCATGGCGAAGACAATTCCTTCACAGGCCGAGCGAATTAAATGTGCGGGTTGATGTATATTAAAGTTAAGGTTTTCAATGCCGGAATTTGCCTGTTTATTGTTAAAAATCCGCTCTACCCCATTTCCGAAAGGATAGAACCTCAGGTCCTTACTCCCCGGTTCTGCTTTTGCGGCTTCCGCATTTAATAGGTCATATGAAACAAGATCATTGTTCCCCAGAGATACCATTTTGCGAAGCCACTGGTAAAGAATGCCCGATCCATTTATGATCCCAAGGATTCCGTTACGTTTGTTTTCTTCTGAATTATTCACGTGTAAAAATGTATTTACACGGCTTTGTTCGTCATAAGCATCTTTGTCTGTTACCGCATAAACCACTGCAGAAGTTCCTGCCGTAGTGGCAATTTCACCGGGTTGTAACACATTTAAGGAAAGAGCATTGTTCGGCTGGTCTCCCGCACGATACGTGATCTTTGCCTCCGGATTCAATCCTAACTCCCTGGCAACTTCCGGATGAACTTTTGCCTGAACTCCAAAATTTGGTACAATTTCAGGAATAATTTCTTTAGGAAGTCCCATTTGTTCCAGGATTCCTGTAGCCAGTTTTCCTTCAGAAAAATTCCATAGAGCAGCTTCAGAGAGTCCGGAACTGGTGGTTTGTGCAATACCCGAAAGTTTTGCAGCAACATAATCTCCCGGCAACATCATGTGTTTTGCCTGCGCAAAAACCTGAGGTTCATTAATTTTCACCCACTTTAGCTTGGAAGCAGTGAAGTTCCCCGGACTTCCTAAGATTTGTTGCTGGCAATTCGCCAAGCCAATGCTTTCGCAGGCTTCGTTGCCAATGGTGGCGGCCCTGCTGTCACACCAAATGATGGAAGGCCTTACGGGGTTAAGGTTTTCATCTGTAATTACCAGGCCGTGCATCTGGTAAGCTATACCAATGCCTTCAATTTTCTTAAGGTCGAAATGCTGCTTGTTTTTGAGATTGGCCAGCCCTTCCTTTACATACTGCCACCATTTCTCCGGATGTTGTTCTGCCCACCCAAACTGGGGAGCGTTCATTTCCATTTCAAAATCGGGGGCAGTCACCGAGCATACCGTTTCACCTTTTTCGGCATCAAGAACGGATAATTTTATTGAGGAGCTGCCTAAGTCTATTCCTAAAAAATACATATTAATCTTATTTTTTGCGAATCCACAGATTTTCCATGTCTTCAAGAGTTCTTCCTTTAGTTTCCGGTACATATTTCCAGATAAACAATCCTGAAAGGATAGCCATTACTCCGTAGATCCAGTAAGAGAATCCGTGGTTGAAATGTTCTACCAGTGCAGAGTTGTTGTTCATCATTGGGAACGTCCAGGACACAATAAGGTTTGCCAGCCATTGTACTGCAACGGCTACCGCCATAACCCCTCGTATCTTATTCGGGAAGATTTCGGATAAAAGAACCCAGGTTACCGGTCCCCATGACATTGCAAATGCGGCAATGTAAAGAAGCATTAAAAGTAAGGCCGGTAGACCTTCACTTCCTGTATAAAGTGCGAATCCAAGACCTATCATACTTACTGCCATCACGGCACTTCCTATCATCATTAATTTCTTCCTTCCAAATTTATCAACGGTCATAATGGCAAGAACGGTGAACAACATGTTGATGGCTCCAACAATGATGGTTTGGAGCATGGAAGCATCTGTTTCCATTCCCATTCCTCTAAAGATTTCGGGTGCGTAATACAGTACCACGTTAATACCTACGAATTGCTGAAAAACAGACAGTACAATACCAATGAGTACAACTCCCCAGCCAAAGGAAAGCCAGTGAGATTTTGTTCTGCTGAAAGAAGCCTTAATATCTGCAAGAATTTGCGAAGCCCTGTCTGGGCCGTTAAGTTTTGTCAGCACATCCATAGCATCTTTTTCATTTCCTTTCATTGTCTGGAAACGTGGTGTTTTCGGAACAAAGAATAAGAAAAGTAGGAAAAGTAAAGCGGGAATTGCTTCAGATAGGAACATATATCTCCAGCCGGTTTCGTTGATCCAGGTAAGGGTTTGCCCACTTACGATGAAATAATTGACGAAATAGACGATAAGCATTCCTGTAACGATTGCGAACTGGTTAAAAGAAACGAGTTTCCCCCTGATATCTGCAGGAGCCATTTCGGCGATATACATTGGAGCCAGCATACTTGCAAGACCAACACCTATTCCCCCAATGATCCTATAAATAATAAAGGCTGTTAGATCATTTGCCGGAAATATGTTCATCACCTCCGGATAAGAAGATCCACAGGCAGAGATAAGGAAAAGGAATGCAGAAAGAATTAATCCGTTACGACGGCCTATTGAATTGGCAGCCTTATCCCCCATAGAAGCTCCAATGATACAGCCAACAAGGGCGCTGCTTATCATAAAGCCAAGAATGGAGTTTCGTAAATTTTCGGTTAAAACACCCGGTAGCGTTAGAAACTGGAAATAATATATGGCACCGCCCAATAGCAGGATTGCTGCAATGATGGTATATGCGGTACTGCGTTTGAAGAATTTTAAAATAAAGCTACCGAACAACAAGCCAACGGCCAGTATACAAAGACTTATGATCACTTTGAACTGAAGGATACTGTTTTCAGCAAGGGAAGGGTTATTTTCCAGGGTAGAAATGAAATAAGTTTCCAGGGCTCCTACAGCTCCCGAAATTACTGCTGTATCATACCCAAATAACAGACCACCAAGACTGGCCACCACTGTTATTAGATAAACACTTTTTTTACTGGTTTCTGTTGATGCCATAGTTGGATTTATTATTTCTTAAAATTATCTTATGGTTTACTTGACTACAAGTTTAATTATTTATTTCTACATTAGCAATTAATTAGTGCTAATAATGTGAGATTCTTAGGGGAAAATAGGCGTAATAGTTATTTATTAAATTTCTTGCCACAAGAATGAGTAATTTAAAACCGGGAAAGCAGCAAAACAATGAAAAAGGCCTTAATAAATATGGATTCAGGAGAGTTGGTTGAAACCCCGGTGATGAATTCTATTACTATAGATTGTGTTGTTTTTGGCTTCGAAAAAGGGAGTTTGGAGGTGTTACTGGTGAAGCATGCAAAGGGCATAAGCAAGGGCAGATGGGGGCTGCCGGGAGGTTGGATAAAACAGCAGGAAGGGATTGATGCAGCAGCACATCGATTGTTGCGGGAGCTGACAGGTTTAGATCAAATTTATCTTGAACAGTTAAAAGCATTTGGAGATCCGGACCGTTTTCCAAATGGCCGGGTGATTACCATTGGGTATTACGCTTTAGTGAAACGGGAGGATTACCGCATCAAAGCCGGATTTACTGCTTCGGAAGCCAAATGGTATAAGATTAAAGAAATTCCCGATCTTATTTATGATCATAATGAGATCCTGGAATTCAGTTTACAAAACCTTCGAAACCGGGTGCGCCAGGCGCCAATTGGTTTTAATCTGTTGCCCGAAAAATTTACGCTTCTTCAATTAATGCAGCTTTATGAAGAGATTTTGGGAGTCGAGATGGATAAACCAAATTTCCGGAGAAAAATTTTGAGAATGAAACTTCTGGTGGATCTCAATGAGAAACAAAAGGATGTTTCCCACAGGGCCGCAAAGCTGTACAAATTTGACAATGATATTTATAGGAAATTAACCCGAAAAGGCTTTAATTTTGAGTTTTAAATAGCTGCTGCGCTATTACTTATTAGTATGGAGTATTAATATTTATATATAGTTCTTTTCTTCAAAAAAAGCATCTCCATAAAATACACTAATTCTATTCCAAAGCGCAAGATTTACAATCATTCCGTATGTTTCCATACATAGATTCTTCCTTCATCAGAAGAGTTTAGTAAATTAACACTATATTTATTGATGCTGAGGCTTTAAGCAATTAATAAAAGTAAGGTTTACATTATTAAAAATTGCTATCTTTGGAGGTTGGTTTAACCTTGTAATTCCTCAGTTTTGGATGTACTTACAATGATATTTTAATGAAGAAGAAAAAGGAAGTCACTATTTATGATTTGGCTAAAGAATTAAATTTCTCTCCATCCACTATTTCCAGAGCACTTAACAATCATAAAAGTATTGGTAAAAAAACCACGAAGGAAATTCAGAAAGTGGCTGCTCAAATGGGGTACAGGCCGAATTCCCTGGCTGCCAGTCTTCGTAACAACAAAAGCAAAACCATCGGGATCATGATTGCCAGGATTAACCGTCCCTTCGTCTCTACTTTGATAAGCGGGGTGGAAGATGCGGCAAGAAAGGCAGACCATAACGTTATCATTAGCCAGTCGAATGATAAATATGAAAATGAGGTAAAGAATGCGAAAGCTTTGTACGACAGTCGGATTGGTGGACTTATTGTTTCCCTTGCAATGGAAACAACCAATACAGACCACTTTAAACAATTTGCCGATAACAACATTCCAATAGTTTTTGTTGATCGCGTGCCGAGAGATTTTAATTCATATCGGGTAATCATCGACAATTACGCAGCCGGGTATCGGGCTACCAAACATCTTATTGATCAGGGTTGTAAAAGAATTGCACATTTTGCAGGTGCGCAACACGTGAACGTTTATAATCTCCGGAAAAAAGGATATTTGGACGCTTTACAAGAAAACGGACTCGATGTAGATGATGATTTGATTATAGACCTTGAAACGATGAGTTTTGAAGAAGGAAGAGAAGCGATGAAAAGGCTCCTTGACCTTGAGATTCGGCCTGATGGTATATTTTCTTCCAACGATACTGCAGCGGTAAGTGCAATTCTCTGCGCAAAGGAAAGAGGGGTGAAAATACCTGAAGAGCTGGCAATTATTGGATTTAATGATGATCCTATTTCTTCTATTGTAGAACCTTCCCTTTCTACAGTGTCTCATCCTGCAATGAAAATGGGCGAAATCTCCACCCAACGTATCCTGGAACATTCAGATGATAATCTTGGCTCCAGTATTTCCGAAATTACCATGCTCGATACTACAATCATTGTGCGGGATTCCAGTAGAAGGAAGAAACTTTAAAATCCGAATAAGCGGGGTAACCACAGACTTAAAGCCGGGAAAAGGATTACCAGGATCAAAGAGAACAACATTCCCACGAATAAAGGTAATAAAGGTTTCACCACTTTCTGAATAGTGGTGCCGGCGACACCCACTCCAATAAATAAAACGGCACCTACAGGTGGTGTGCATAAACCAATACAAAGGTTCAACACCATTATCACCCCAAAATGAACGGGATCAATTCCCATGGCAACAGCCACCGGAAGAAATATTGGGGTGAAAATCAATACCGCCGGAGTCATATCCATAAATATCCCGATAAATAACAGGATTAGGTTGATCAGGATCATGACCACAATCGGATTATCACTCAAAGATAATAATGCCGAGGTAACTTCCTGCGGAATATTTTCATAAGACATCACCCATGACATGGCAATAGACATTGCGATGAGGAGCATTACCAGTGAAATGGTACCGGCTGCCTGTATTAGGACAGCTTTTAAGCTGTGTATGTCCATTTCCTTGTATAGGAATGCAAGAATAAGACAATACACAACTGCAACGGAAGAAGCTTCGGTAGCAGTAAAGATTCCGCCCACTATGCCTCCTATAATGATGATGAGTAAAAGTAAACTTGGGAGAGCATCAATAAAGGCTTTAAAGACTTGTGAAGCAGAACTTCTTTTGGAGGTAGGAAAACCTTTCCTTTTTGCCCATACCAAAGCTATAGCCATTAAAATAAGTCCGGTCAGAATTCCGGGGATATATCCTGCCAGGAATAAAGCCCCTATACTTACTCCTCCACTGGCCAGGGAATAGATAATGAAAATATTACTGGGTGGTATCAGCAATCCCGTAGTTGCAGCCGTTACGTTCACGGCAACTCCATATTCCTTTGTATAGCCTTCCTTTTCCATTCTTTCGGACATGAAACTGCCAATAGCTGCTGCTGCGGCACCTGCCGAACCTGCGATAGCACCAAACATCATAGCTGCTACGATATTTACATGGGCCAAACCTCCCGGAAGCGAGCCTACCAGAGTTTTTGCAAACTCTATAAGCCGCTTTGCAATTCCTCCGCTATTCATAATGTGTCCCGCGAGAATAAAAAACGGAATAGCCAAAAGTGAAAAACTGTCAAGGCCTGTTACCACTCTTTGAGAGACCGTTGTGAAAGCTGCAATAGAATCGATACTGAACAAGATTGTAATCAGGGAAGCTATACCAATACTCCAGGCAATGGGCACACGTATCCCCACCAGTATGATAAAGCTTATAATTAGCATAAATATTTCCATCAGTCGTTAAGTTTTATTGCTTTTCTGGATGCAATGATTGCATGGATCTTGAAATATATAATTATAAATCCCGAAATTGGTAAGATGAGGTAAACGTAGCCCATAGGGATCTCAAGTGCTGCCGAGGTTTGTCCCAGTTTGAAAGAGATGTATATATAACGGAGTCCTCCCACGAGAAAAACTACAAATACAAAAATGCTGATGATAGCGCTGGTGACAACTTCCAGTTTAAGCTTCTTTTTTCGGGAAATAGAATCCGGAAGTAAGTCAATGGTTATATGCGCATTCTTCCCGGAAATATAGGCTGCTCCTAAGATACTTACCCAAATTAGCATGAAGCGGGCAAGTTCGTCTGTCCACGCACTTTGATCGGCAAAAATGTACCTGGTAAGTACGCCCCAAAGGACACTTAGCAGCATTACGCTTAAAAGTACAACCACCGCCCATTCAAGTATTTTATTCAGGCCCTTCTGCATCAATTGATATCTTTTATTTGTTGAATAATATCATACAATTTCCTGTCATTTGATTTTAGATCTTCGATGAGGGGTTGACTTTGCTTTTCAAATAAATCCTTATCGGGATAAGTCACATTGACACCTGCTGAAATTATTTCCTCCAGTGCCTCTTCTTCCGCAGCTTCCCACAATTCACGTTGCTTTACAGCAGCTTCATCTGCGCTTTCCTGGATCCATATTTTTTCCTGCGGAGTTAATTCTTCATAGATAAGGGTACTCATCACGAGGATATCCGGGATGGAAGTATGTTCATCCATGGAGAATTCTTTGGCTATTTCATAATGTTTGGAAGTATAAAAACTGGGAAGGTTGTTCTCAGCTCCTTCTACCACACCCTGTTGAAGGGAGGTATAAAGTTCACCCCAGGAAACCGGGGTAGGAGATCCTCCTAAAATTTTTACAAGATTGATGGCAGTAGGGCTTTCCATCACCCGTATTTTTAATCCTTGCAGATCATCCGGGGTGGTAATCGCAGTATTTTTTGTGTAAAAGGATCTGCTTCCGGCATCAAAGTAAGTGAGCCCTTTTAACCAGTATTGTTCCCCATCTTTCAACAAATCTTCACCCAGTTTGCTGTCGTAGACGTTGTAACGATGTTCTTTATTCCGGAAGATATAGGGATACCCAAAAACCTGAAGTTTAGGGGAAAAATTTTCCATCACCGCAGAGGATACCTTTGTCATGGCCAGGCTACCTATTTGCAGTAATTCCAGGCTTTCCCTTTCTCCTCCCAACTGACTGCTGGGATAGATATTGACAATTAATGTACCTCCCGATTTCTCTTTCACTCTTTCTGCAAAATACTCCATGGCAATATGGACAGGATGGGATAATCCAAGGCTATGGCTCAGCTTCAGGGATTTTACTTCCTTTTCCTGCTGGCAGGAAATACAGCATAAAATGAGGAGGATATATGCCGGAAACTTTTTCATTAGTTCCTCACTTCTGAAATTATCTTCAATACCTCGGAAACTTTTCGCTCCAGCGCTTCAAAATCTGAATTTTCAACGATCTCTTTGGTAATAAGCGAAGATCCCATTCCCACACAGGTTACTCCGGCATCAAACCACTGCTTCAGGTTTTCAATGTCGGGAGAGACGCCTCCGCTAGGCATGATCGAGGTCCAGGGTTGTGGTCCTTTAACTGCTTTCACGAAATTAGGTCCGTACACGGCTGCCGGGAATAGCTTGACGATCTCACAGCCCAATTCTTCTGCGTTGCAGATTTCGCCTAAAGTTCCGCAGCCGGGGAGGTAATGGATCTTTCTGCGGTTGCAGATTTTCGCCACGTCTTCCCTAAGTACAGGGCTTACCACAAATTCTGCTCCCAATGAGATATATAAAGAAGCCGAAGCTGCATCTGTAACAGATCCCACTCCAAGGATCATTTCCGGGCAATGCTCCCGGGAATACTTTACAACTTCAGAAAAAGTTTCGTGTGCAAATTCTCCGCGGCTGGTAAATTCAAAAAATCTAGCTCCTCCTTTATAGCAGGCTTTGACTACATTTTTCACTATTTCCGCATCGAAGTGGTAGAACAAAGGTACCAAACCCGATACCCGGAACTTTACTGCAATTTCTGGTCTTGTAAGCTTTTTCATACTAATATTTTTTATCTACTAATTCTTCCGGAACGGTCTCCTTCCACCAGTTTAAGAACTTCCTCTTTGGTAACTCTGTTGAAATCTCCCGGAATGGTATGTTTCAAACTGGAAGCTGCAGTTGCAAAATCCAGTGCTTTCTGGTCATCGTAATTTTGTAGTCCATAAATCAAAGCACCCATAAAGCTGTCTCCTGTACCAACCCTATCTACAATTGGAAATATGTCATATAGCTCTGATTCCAGTACTTCGGAACCATTGAACAAAGAAGCTGACCACTTGTGATGGGAAGCATTGATCTCCTTTCGGTTTGTGATAGCTATTTTCTTCAGCTTCGGAAATTTCTCTTTTAGGCGTGCCGCAAGTTCTTTATTGGAACCATCCTTGGTCCTGAGATCAAAAAATTGTTGACAGGCATAATGTCCTGCTAAAAGGATATCACTTTTTGCCACGAATTCTTTCATAATTTCCTGCGGATCTGATTCATATTGCCACAGATTCGCTCGGTAATTAAGATCTGCTGAAATTTTAATTCCCATTCCGAATGCAGTTTCTATAGCATCCCTGCACACATCTGCAGCGTTTTGAGAGATGGCCGGCGTAATCCCAGACCAGTGAAACCAGTCGCAGTCCTTTAATATTTCTTCCCAGTTAAACCATGCTCTATTAATTTCTGAAAAGGCTGAATTTGCACGATCGTAAATAACCTTGCTGGACCTGTTCACAGCGCCCTGCTCTAGAAAATATAATCCTAATCGACCATTTTTGAACAGAATATTCCCGGTGCCGACTTCATTAATTTTTAATTCGGAAACAGCGGTTCTTCCTAAATCGTTATCGGGCAGTACCGTGACAAAATCTGCATTAAGCCCAAAATTCGCCGCCGTAATAAGAACGTTTGCTTCGCTACCACCATAAACTACCTCTAGCTTGTTTGCCTGCGAAAACCTAAGGTGGTTTTCACAGCTCAACCGCATCAAAATTTCGCCCAGGCTTATAAGTTTTTGCATTTAAGATTGTTGTTTCAGTTTTACATTTTCCGGAAATTCGAAGAATTCATTGGCGTTGTGATAACAGATATCCTGAATGATTTTTCCTATCCATTCATAATCTTCGGGTAATTCTTTATTCCGGATATCATTGCCGAACAAATTACACAAAATCCTTCTAAAGTATTCATGCCTTGGTACCGAAAGAAAACTTCTGCTGTCAGTAAGCATTCCTACAAAACAGCTTAATAGACCCATATTTGAAATGGTATTCAGCTGTTTCTCTATTCCATCCTTTTGATCCAGGAACCACCAGGCAGATCCATGCTGGACCTTCCCTTTTTGGGTATCTCCCATGAAATTTCCGGCCATAGTTGCCATTACCTCATTTTCTGCAGGATTTACATTGTAAAGGATTGTTTTAGGAAGGGAATTTTCTTGGTCTAAAGAATCCAGAAATTTCGCTAGCGGCTTTGCCTGTTGAAAATCCCCAATGCTGTCAACCCCTGCATTGGCACCGATTTTTTTTAGCATACGTGAATTAGTGTCCCTTATGGGGCCCAGGTGCAATTGCATCGCCCAGTTCCTGGCCGTATAAAACTTTCCGAGGTAGAACAATAAGCCCGATTTGTAAATTAAAGCTTCCGAAGAATTAATTTCTTTATTATTCAGCTTCTTTTTCAGGATATCATTTAATTTTTCATCGGTAAAATCTTCAGCGCATGCACATTCCAATCCATGGTCCGAGAGTCGGCAGCCATGCTGGTGAAAATGATCAATTCGGTTTTCTACAGCTTTCAAAAGAGAAGTCAGATCGGTGATCTCTACCTGAGATTTTTCAGAAATTACATTTAGATAATCATTAAAACCTGCTTCTTCGATATTTAATAAATTATCGGGCCTAAAGGTGGGCAGGATCTGTACTTCAAAATTATCTTCAGCAATCTTCCGGTGATGGTTAAGATCATCTGCAGGGTCATCTGTAGTGCAAACTACCTTCACATTCATTTTCCTCAACAGGTTCCTGCTCGAATATGCCGGTGTTGAGATCATTGAATTACATTGGTTGTAGATCTTTTTGGCGTTTGACGGATTCAAAATATCATGTATTCCGAAGTAACGCTGCAACTCCAGGTGAGTCCAGTGGTATAGTGGATTTCTTAAGGTGTACGGGATGGTTTCCGCCCACTTTTCGAATTTTTCCTCATCGGTACTGTCACCTGTAATGTACTTTTCTTCTATCCCAAGGGCGCGCATTGCCCGCCATTTATAATGATCTCCCTCAATCCAGAGTTCTGTAAGGTTTTTGAATCTGCGGTCATTGGCGATATCCTCCACCGGTAAATGGCAGTGGTAGTCAATGATGGGCATATCCTTGGCGTAATCGTGATACAGCCTTTTCGCAGCTTCGGTTTCCAGCAGGAAATCGTCGTCTATAAAGTTTTTCATTGAATCCTGTATAATAATATCTGTAGGCTATCTTAATGTAAAAGTAGCTTCTTTTAATTTTGGTATTCCAAGTTCGATGCTTCGGTTGCCAGGGCTGGAACCGCCAAGATAGATCCTGAAGTCACCAGATTCCAGTACTCTTTCTCCTTCTTCATTTACCAGCTCCATCATTTCGGGAGTAATCTCAAACTGAATTTCTTCGGAAGCACCCGGCTCCAGTTCCATTCTTTTTACTCCAAAAAGTTGATATTTAGGAGCCCTTACAGAAGCTTTTAGATCTGAAACATATAATTGAACCACCTCTTCTGCTTTCTTATCCCCGGAATTTGTAACCGTAATTGTTGCATCCAAAGAGTTCCCTTTTCTGATCCTTTTTTCTGAAAGAGTTACATCTGAATAATTAAAATTTGTATAACTCAACCCATATCCAAAAGGATACATTGGCTCTGCATCCATATACTTATAAGTTCTTCCTTCCATAGTATAATCTTCGTACGGCGGAAGGTCGTCCAATGATTTAGGGAAAGTAATTGGGAGCCTTCCCGAAGGGGATATTTTTCCATAAATGATATCTGCAACGGCATTTCCGCCTTCTTCACCTGGATACCATACCAACAAAACGGCATCTGCCAATTCGTGCACTTCCTGAAGGTTCATAGGGCTACCTCCGGTGATTACCGCAATTAGCGGATTATCGCCGGCAGCTTCATTCAGTTTCCTGAGATAATCGATTTGGTTCTGCGGAAGGTTGTAATCCAGCCTGTCCCCAAAAGTTTCCGAAG